>Ga0209936_1000028_pt1 | contig 100687 bp, 89 predicted proteins | sample SalPonR1_A_D1_MG_FD_185694 | JGI IMG/M metagenome (GOLD analysis project Ga0209936, IMG submission 185694) | Salt pond soil microbial communities from South San Francisco under conditions of wetland restoration - Salt Pond MetaG R1_A_D1_MG... ...
GATAGCCGATAGCCGATAGCCGATAGCCGATAGCCGATAGCCGATAGCCGATAGCCGATAAAACTTGGTCAAATTATATTCAAATTACCAAAACCAAGAACCCTCACTTCCGGCTCCTCTCCCAGATTCCCATCAAAATCAGCAAAAGTGTCAAACTGATACCCAATCCCCAGAGAACAACAGTCGCCATATCGTTCCAGAACTCACTGGTTCCGATCAGGATCATTGGCAGAAGTCCGCCCATAGTGGTAAGAGACGTGATCATTACAGCCCGCATTTTGTTACGGTAGACCATCACCCAGCTTCTCAGGCTGTGGATCCCAAGAGCACGCGTTCGCTGTTTTTCATGAATCAGCAAGATTGAATTGTTCACCACCACCCCCACTGCCAGCAGCGTGCCGGCAATGGCTCCCTGGTCGAAAGCAAGATCGTGATACAATGCCCCCGCCATTACACCCACCAGGCTCAGCGGCACCGCCAATATCACCACAAGCGGATCCCGCCAGTTTTCGAGCAGTGCAGAAACAATCATCCATACACTCAGGATTGTCATTAAAAGCAACAGAAGATAATTTTGAACCTTTCCTTCTTCTCCCCATGAAAAGAAGCCGCTGCCGAACTCAATGGAAGCACCTACAGGCACCGGTACTTCATCCAGTACCGATTCGATATAGCTGCGGGCTAACCTTGGCGGACCCAAAAAATCTACCGTCACTGTTCGCTGATAGGACTGATCTTCCCTGATAATCTGGCTCAGGGTCTTTTCACGTTTCAGTTCCGCAATTTCATCAAGAGTAAATGAGATATTTTCACTTTTACGTACGCGATCCAGGATATCATTTTCATACCTGCTTTGCAGCTGATTTTGCCCAACCAGGTAGTAACGCTCTCCATCCATTTCAACCCTTCCAAATGTATTCACTGGATTAACATCCAGCTGAATTGCATCCAGGATAGCCCGCCGGTTTAGATCTTTCTCCATAATCCGTTCATCATCCAGGTCCAGCACATACTGAAACAGGTCATTCCTCCCGTAGCCAATCGAATGAATATCTACATCCTTCACTCTTGGATTTCTTTTCATTCTCCATGATATATCCTCTGCCAGTTCAAGCAGTTCGTCGTACGAAAACCCGCGCAGTGAAATACGCTGGCCGGACGAATAAGACCCGAAACCGGTGCTGAATCCATCACCCAGCCCGCTAACCGAAATTCCTGAATTTCCCGTACGCGCAGCCAGGAACATCGCTTCACCGTAATAAATATATGGATCGGGTTTATAGAGATACTCATCTTTGATATGAAACTGAAGCCGGGCACCGGAGTATTCAGAGATATTGGTTTCATAATATTTAAACGCTTCACTATACGGACGTGCAATCTCTTCAAAGTTCTTCGCCATCTTGTCGATTTCCGTAATGGGTGTTCCCTGCGGAGTGCGGATATTGATAAAAATTCGCTCACCGCTGCGTCTGCCCCACGGAGTCCCAAAATAGGTTTCATTAAAAAACTTATAACTGAGTCCGCCGATCACGGGATCAATGCTGCTCCTGTTTTCAAAATATATCTTGGTAAATTCCGGCCATGACGTTTCTTCCCAATCAGGCTCCCCGATAGCAAACAGGGGAATTCCCATCAGTGCAATCAGGCCAAGGTACAGTAACCAGCGGACCTTGTGCCTCCAGTAAAATGTGCGGATCATGATCCGGTTCAGAAAGCGGCTGATTTTTCTTTTTACCGATTCACCTTTACCGGGTTCGCGGGGAGAAACCAGCCAGACGAGCGAATATGGAATCCAGCTCAGTGCGATGATAACGGACGATACCAGTGTTGATGTCAGTGCCACCGCAAGGGGAACCAGGAACATCTGAAGCTCTTCCATGGCAAAAAAGAGCGGTACAAATATTCCGACTGTGGTGAGGGTGCTTCCCAGTACAGGCACAAAGGTGTAGGGGAGTTCTTTTTTTATGTGATCCAGGCGTTTTTCATGATCCGCCGGCAGACCAGGATTCAGCTGCTCAAATACTACCACAGCATTGTCGATGATCATGCCAAGTGCAACAGTCAGACCCGCAAGTGTGATTACATTCAGCGTATAATTCATAAAAAAGAGAATTCCCAGGCTGAGCAGAAGAGACAATACAATACTTCCAAGTATGACAAAAGGCGCTCTGAATCGCCGGATAAAAAGGAGCAATATGATAAATACCAGCAGCAGGCTTGCCATCGACTGATACTGAAGATCGGTAAACTGTTCCCGCAGCTCTTCGGTTGAATCCCGTTCGAGCTGCAGGGTAATATCTGCGGGCAATGCAGAGGCAATATTTGTCATTTCCGTTCGCACGGTTTCTGCGAGTCTCATGGCATCCGAACCGCTCTCCCTGATGAAGGTCATACTCAAAGCGGGTTTTCCGTTCAGACGCTTGATCGATTTTACGGGATAATCTTCGATGGCAACATCGGCAATTTCATGCAGACTGACTACACGACTGCTGTTTGGAATATCAATTTTCATTTTACCCACTTCTTCAGCCGTTTCAAACTGCGGAGGAATCAGCATACTGTAACGATTGCCGCCGGTCTCCGAGAAACCGGATGATCGCCAGTCGAGCTGCTGTCTCAGATTGACCAATATTCGGCGGGTATCCAAGCCCAGTTTCTCAACAAGTGTGGTGTTGAATTTTACCACAAGCGCCGGATCATCGGCACCGGAAATTTCTATATCAGCCAATCCTTCAATACCGAGCAGGTTCAGCCGTATATTCTGCTGGGCAAAACGGAGCAGTTCGCGTGTGGGCCGCTCGGCACTTATGGAATAGGCCATAAATGTCTCCTGCTCCTGGAGTTCCTGCGGAATCGACCGGTTAATTTGAGGCGGGTTTATATCCGGCGGCAAATTTTCCTGCATCGCAAACAGGTACTCCTGCAGTTCCAGGATTCGATATTCTACAGGTGCCTCTTTTTCGAACGTAATCGTTACCTGTGATCTCCCTTCTTGTGATACGGAACGAATTTTCTCAATATTGCGAAGCCGGGTGGCCGCCTGTTCAACCTGGCGGGTAATCTCTTTCTCCATCACCTCCGGCGATGTGCTTCCCCAGTTAAAATGAACCGTTACCGAAGGCAGACGCAGATCGGGAGCCATCTCCAGCGGAATATTCATCCACGCCACAAACCCCACCAATGCCACAAGCAGGTAGCTAAGGGAAATAAAGTAACGGCGGCGAAAGATTTCGGTCATTTTGTTAAAGGTTGAATTTCATTTTTTAAGATTTCAGAAAATGCCTGCTGGCGGGTAAGTCGGTTCTCTTTTCAAAACTGGGAACTTAATACCCGCTCTCATTTGCGAGGCGGCTTTGTCATGCAGTATGCAGTATGCAGTATGCAGTATGCAGTATGCAGTATGCAGTATGCAGTATGCAGTATGCAGTATGCAGTAAAAGATTTGTTTTAAGCCCGCTAATAGTCAATTAAAAATTACTGTATACTGCCTACTGTTCTACTGTCTACTTACAACTACTTGCCTGTTTTTCGTTGATACTTTTCCGGATACTTCATCATGTGATTTAACAATCGTCCTATTTCTTCAGATTTATATCTTAATTTCAGGTTTATTTCTGCAGAGAGATATTTACACGACTCTGCAAAATCCAGTGAAATCTGTGTTTCCGTATTTTCCATATCCGCATCACTCATTTTATTAGTAAAATAATCGGGATACTGCCTTTTCCGATATCCTTCTCCAATAGCCCGGCATACCGAACGCGATGACCTGCGTAATTGATTTGTTAATGCATATCTTTCCTCCACAGGAAATGACTTCGTCAATTCAAATATCTCCATCGACAATTCAAATGCTTTCTGATAAACAATTAAATTCCTGAAACTCATAAATTTCAAATTTCAACTGATTATTTCGTTATATAAATACTGTCTGCTGCATACTGCTTTACTGTCTGCTAAAAACTGCCACCGCTTACCTTAGTCAGCTCAACAGATCAACGGGCGAAACAGTGAACCCACCTTTGTTTTGACCGCTGTACGCGTTCAAATCTGTCCCCTCCAAGGAGGGGAGTTTTGTCTGCTGCTTTATTTGTAAACTGATCAAAGCTCCTCACCGCCATCTTGATCTCTCACAATCTGGCCTGCCATGCGCGGACGTACCTTCTGCAAATGGCTCAGTGCAAAATGATTATCGACGGCAAGTGTATCACCGGGGGCAATATCTTCATGATTTACAATCACCCATTCATCGTTTTGAAACTCGGGCTCCACATACACCCACTCTACGGTTTCGTTTTTAAGTTTAAAAATAAGAGTACGGCCGCCATCCCGTTCAAGAACAGCCGCTCTCGGAATCCTGGTTTTTCCATTATGAGTACGAATCTGAATTCTGCCTTCGACCGTCATCCCCGGTTTCAATTGCCGGTCCCGGTTTGGTACTTCCACAAGCACCTGACCGGTTTTACTTTCGGGATCTATGACGGGCGAAAGGGTGCGGATCTTGCCTTCTTTTCTGACGCCTGACGGAGAAGTCAGCCGAACATTCATACCGGCTTCAAGTTCATTCAACTCTCCTTCCAGAACATCAAGACGTACCAGTACTTTTTGATCATCGATCAGCCTGCCCAGTTCACTGTTTGAACTGACAAACGCACCGGGCGACAACCGGTCCTGAACGGACAGGTATCCGTCGAAAGGTGCTTTCATTACCGTGTAAGAAAGGTCCAGCATTGCCCTTTCGAGTTCAACCTCAGCTTTTGCTATTCCTGTGGATATGCGCAGCATACGGTCATCACCCGGATTGTTGTTCCCGGCCCGTTCACGCTGCAATTTTTCAATGTTATACTCCGCAAGTGCGGATTCATACTCATTTTCGGCCTGCTTTACAGCTTGCTGCCACTCATCATCCACAAATGACAACAGTACATCTCCTTCGCGCACAAACACCCCGTCATCCAAAATGGTCGATTCAACAAACCCGCTGATCCTGGTCCGTAAGGTAACTTCCCGGTTCGGTTCTACAATTCCCTGGCTCTCAATATAGATGCTAAGCGGCTGATCATCCGAAGTGGCAAACACCACATCCGGACGCACATCGATCGCCTCCTTTTCCTCCTCAGACAAACTTCCCCGCTCCGCATCCTCAGGGCTACACGCAGTTATAAAAAAGATTACAATAATAGCTGAATAACAGAGACTGAATAAATTATTCCCTTCGCGCTCTCTGCCCCTCTGCGCACTTCGCGTGAAACAGGCCGGGAAGAATTCCGGACGAAGAAAGTCATTCCCAAAAGCCCGGAATCGCCAATTTATATTTTTAAACATATTCATGAAATATTTGCAGTTGTTTTCACTTTGTAATTATGATTTCTCTCCAGCCACCTGAAAATAACCGGTATCAGGTAGAGAGTTAAAATGGTAGATGTAATCATCCCGCCCATCAGCGCCAGGGCAAGTGATTGCCGGAATACATATCCCTCGCCAAATGGTATCAGCATAGGAATAAGCCCCAGTATGGTGGTAACACTGGTCATTACCACGGGACGAAACCGGTGCCGCCCGGCAAGTTCCACTGCTTTATCAAGATTTCCGCTTTCTGCCAGGTATCGTCTCATAAAATCGACCTTCAGTATTGAATCGTTAACAGCGATGCCGGTTAATATCAGCACCCCCATAAAAGACATTGCATTCAGTCCGGTACCAGTCAGATACATAATCAGTAACGATCCCACCCAAGCAAACGGTACGGCCAGTATAATAATGAACGGGTACTTCAGATTCTCAAACTGTATTGCCAGGATCAGGTAGATCACAAGAATGCTGATTCCAAGCAGTTTTGCCATATCCAGCATCAGGTTTTGTACCATCATTGCATTGCCGCCGATCTGAACTTCCGTCCCCGTATTCCTGGAAAACTCACGGATTGTATCCATTGCTTTTGCCCGGTTCAGCCACCAGTCGGCTAGACTCCAGTCGGCCACATAACTCAGAACCGGTGTCTGGTTTATCCGTTCCAGCTGCTCCGGTTCTTTCTCTTGTCTTATATCAGCAATGTATTCGAGCGGAATTTCATTGTTATTTAATCGCATGGTCACCTGGTCAGGTTCATACAGCCGGCCGCGCTCTCCAACCAGCCTGATGCCAATCCGTTCATCCTGCCGGTTCCAGTCAGTAACCCAGCTTCCCCGTGTAATCGACTCCAGGTAGCGGATCACATCCTGCTCCTCAATGCCAAGCTGAAGCATCCGATCGCTCTTAAATCGTATATTCCAGGTATCCACTTCCTGTTCATACTGTTTGCGGATGGTTCCGTTCATCCCCGCCTGCTCCATTGATTTGCTCAGTTCAGCCGATAGACGTTCACTCATTCCGCGGTCATTGCCAATAAACCGGAACAGTACCGGCGGCTGATCGGCCCCCAGAAGTGAACTGAAACTTTGATTATCGGAGAGTGGTTCAACCGACCAGCCCGGAAAATCATTGTCGAATTCATTTATGACCCGGTGAACCCGTTCAGCTTCATCCCGGTCATTTACCGGGACAGAGATTTTAAACTTGTTCAGACCTTCGCGAGCCAGGTTTGCCAGGTTCGACTGATCGGTGTAGCCGCCCTGCACCTGAAGTTTTCTGTTGTTCAGGCCGGCGGAATTCAGCTTAGAGGTCAGGGCTTCAGCGGCCTGCCGGCTCGAATTGAGAGCTGTATTTCCGGGCAGCTGAATACGGTAACTGACCATCTGGGGTTCGTCATCCGGAAGAATGGTTTTGGATACGGCCATCAAAGCATATCCTGCGAACCCAAGCAATATCAATGCGGCAATAATCATAAATACCGGGCGGCGGATCACCCGCTGAAGGCTTCGTTCGTATGATTCCAGTAAACGGTCAAAAAACTGCCTTGTATTCAGGCTTCCTCCCTTCTCCGCTCTTTTTTTATGAATCTGCAGAACCAGTACCGGCAAGATAACCAGGGCCACCAGGAGAGAGGCCAGAAGACTGATGGATAGTGTATAAGCCTGGTCCTGGAAAAATGCACCCTCAAAACCGCCCAAAAAAATAAGAGGCAGAAAAACGGAAATCGTAGTAAAGGTAGATGCTGTTACTGCCAGTGCAATCTCTTTGGTACCGACAGCTGCAGCCCGTTTCACAGATGGCGCCAGCGGCATATGGCGGTTGATGTTTTCAAGAACCACAATGGCATTATCTAACAGAAGGCCGATTCCGAGGGTGAGTCCGCTAAGTGAAACAATATTGAGCTGGATCCCCGAACTGTACATCACAAAAAAGGTGAGAAAGATCGATACCGGAATGGCAATCCCGATGGTAAAAGGAGTGCGGATATCATTCAAAAACAGAAACAGGACAATGAAGGCAAGAACCCCGCCAAGCAGAAGTGTTTGCAGCAGGTTTTGTATCGCTTTACGGATAAAGGTCGCATCCTCACTCAAAATTTCAATACTGATTTCGGGATACTGTTCCCGCATCTGATCAAGAAGCGGGGTTAATGTGTCAAATACCTCAACAGTATTAGTGCCAAACTCTTTTTTGATCAGCAGATTTAAAACCCGCCGGTTGTTGATCAGGGCAAAATTGGTTGGGTCGGTTTCATCCATCACCACCCTGGCCACATCACTGAGCAGCAGAATTTTACCCTGTCCAAGCCGGCTCAGGGGCACATTTTCAAGATCTTCGAGTGAATTAACCCGGCTCTCTATTTTCATGGAGTATCGATACCAACCATCCCGCAGTTCCCCGCTTGATGAAAACAGGTTGGCCTGCTCCACAAGGTTTCGAACCTGGTTGAGCGACAGACCAAACCGGTCGATCTCTTTCGGTAAAAAGCGAATCTGCACTTCCGGCTCCACTGCTCCGACTGAAACCACCTGTGCGATGCCATCGGCCTGCTCCAGGCGTCTTGATAATACCTGCTCAGCCCATCGCTTCAGTGCCAGCCTCGTATCAAATGCATCATTCGGACGCGTTTTGGAAGTGATCGCCAGAACGGCAATAGGTTCATCCGATGTGGTATTGAAAATGAGCTGCGGACGCGATGCCTGTTCGGGCAAAACAAACTGGACCTGGTCCAGCTTTTCGCGGACATTAAGAAAAGCCAGGTCCATATTGTGTCCCCATCGAAAAGTAAGATAGACCACACTCTGGCCCTGCCGCGCAAATCCATGCACCCGTTCGATACCCGGAACTGTGCTGAGAATGGCCTCCAGGCGTTCATTAATACGGGTCTCTATTTCGCGGGGTGACGCACCCTGCCAGTCGGTCCGCACGACAATTGTAGGCGAATCCACATCGGGCAAAAGATCAACGGAGAGTTCGCTCAATGCAAGCCCTCCGAAGATGAATGTTGCCAGGATCAGAATAACAGCGGTTATGGGACGGTTTAAAAGCAAAGGTACTTCCTGATAAGTTCCGGGAATACGTTAATTATAGTTAGAACATTTCATTATTGCAACGATGTTTTAGGACGACGGATAACCGGAAAAAGTTTTGAAGCGGGGCAATTTTTGAATTATGAATTTTTAGTTTTGAATTTTGAATGGGTTACCTCTCTCTTTTTTTGCAAGCTCAATTGAGACTCCTGAGACCAAAAATATTTAACAACCGAAATTATTAAAAGGATACAAGTAACAGACTATTACGAGTTTACGCAGAGAGGCCGAATACAACAGTAAAATCTTTGAATCGCGGGTTTAACTGATTACTTGGATTAAGCGAATTTGAACCAGCAAAATAAAGGTAACCACTGTCCCAATTATTTAATCTGCAAATCATTCTTCGTGATCCTTCGGGTCTTCGCGACTTCGTAGCAAAACATCCTGGCTCAGATTCAGTAGATGGCGACAAAAACGTTCTCAACGGGTACAATGGCAGCATTGCAGCAGAATAAATCTGCGAAACTCAGCGCCCCATCCGCGGTACTCTGCGAGAACCAGCACCCGGGTTTATTTCTCGCTGATTTACACTGAGTAAGACGCTGATTTACGCAGAGAAGTCGAATACAACAGTCAAACCTTTGAATCGTGGATTTAACTGATTGTTTGGACTACGCGAATTTTGAACCAGTAAAATAAAGATAACCACTGTCCCAATTATTTAATCTGCAAATCATTCTTCGTAATCCTTCGGGTCCTCGCGCCTTCGTGGCAAAACATCCTGGCTCAAAAATTCACCTCGTACCGCTTCACTGAATCGAACCCGTCACCATCCGGCTCAATTACATATAGATACTCACCTTTTATCTGCTGACTATCGCATTATTCAACAACAAGATAGCCTTTCATTCCTTTGGCGAAGTGACCTGGTGTGGTGCAAAAAAATAGATACTCTCCTTTTTCATCCGGAGCAACAAAATTTATATCATCGGTATGGCCTAGTGGAACCTGCGCAGTCCGGGTAATAATCTTATCCGCATATTTCTCAAAAAAGCCGGTGACGGATTCCCTGTCATGTAAATTATTTTCCAACTCATCTTCAGAAAATTGGCCGTCCGTCAATACCCAGTTATGAGAGACCGGTGATTCAGATGAATTGTTTACGGTTGTAAGAAGCAGTAAAAATGTTTCACCTGGACTTGCATAGATACGGTTTACCGGGTAATAGAAATTCCCTGTATAATATACTTCATCTTCCACACCTACCTGTTGAGAACTATCCATCACAGCAAAAACCGGTAGATCAAGTGCGTACAGATCAATTTTTGTCAATTGTATAGCAATTAATCCTCCACCTGAGGAGCTGTGGGTTGACACTCTATTTTCATCATCACCCGAAGCAGACTTACTCTCTTGCGAATCACTGTTGCAGGAAACCAGAAGCATAGTCATCAAAAAAGTCAAAAATAGGTTTAAAAAATCACGCATTATAATTATAGTTCAGCTTAAAAATTTTGATTGAATTCTAACCCAATCCATTTTAAATCATCGGAATTCGCTTCTATAATTCCATGATCTGTCAGCAGTACAGCTTGCCGGGAATCTGTTTCACCAAAGACAACTTCTCCCAGGTATTCATATCTTTTATCATCCAAATAAACCCTGTAAAAATCGGATTTCTGGTCCCATACATAACGGCGCTCTGCTCTTATGATATTTTCCCGGGTTTCAATTTCCACAAGTACGGATCCGTTTTTCCGCAATCGCAGATTTTTAATCGTCGAGTGATCCTCTTTTACGATATTCAACCTTCCTTCCTGTGGAAAATATTCCTGTTTGCCCAAAATGAAATCCTCGAATTCAAAACTCTCAACCAGGTTCAGGTCCGTATCATAAACAAAAAGATATGGAAGGCGATTATAGGCAACCAAATAACCCCGGTTTTCCGGTAAAAATCGGATGATTCCTTCGGTAAAAGGACGGACAAGCATCCAGTTCCCTTTTGTATCATAACTTTTCCCTCCCGATTTCAGCAGTTTACCATCGTTATCAAAAAGATGAACCGGGATGAACTGAAGAGCATCATTCCCCGAAGTTTGGCCGGAAACCGGTTTCATTCCCAGGGCTGCTACTTGTTCGCTATTTACATCCGCTGAATACGGACTTATCTCTTCCAGAAAAATCTCTTTGGTATATGAACATGGTATCTGAGAACAATCAAATGCTGACAACCGGGCACCCTGCATCGCAACATACAGAATATTTCCTTTGAGTGTCATATCCCGGACATTACTGATACTTCCCGGCCCCCGCCCGAAAGTGGCAATTTCCGATGCTTTATTGCTCTCAAGATCATATTCAATCATAGTATGATTTCTATCATCCAGAATCACAATACGTGACTCATCAATAGATTCTGCGAATAAATGTGTAGGACCCATGGTTTGGACATCTAACTTTATACCTGAATCATCGCTCTGGTTCTGTAAATATTTTTTTAAACCAAACTGCTTCCCGTCTTCATCACCTCCACTATTTATTTTACTGACAGGTATGTGAGAATGATCATGATACGGAATATTACTCTCTACAGGATGAAGAACAACTTGATCGGCCACGTCCTGTGATTTTCCACAGGAAATAATCAAAAAAAGAACCATAGTTGTTATAAAAAAGACCCTAAATTTTTTATCAGATAACATGAATAATATTCCATTGAAATTTTTAAAAAAGAATCCCAACGTACAGTCAGGACTCTTTTTGAAATTAGGATTTCAATCATCCATCTATCATCCTATTGCAATTTAAATGGCCATCGCAAGGTAACTGCCCATCATCTGAAGCACAACTTGTCATATTATCATTTGGTTCACATGAGCCATTATCACAATATGTAAACGTACATCCGCCGGAAGCAACAGCTACATCAACATTAGTTAAATAAGCAGTGCCCATACCAAGCAGTAGAAAGAGAGATAGGGTTACAAACTGAATGAATTTTTTCATGGTAAACCTCTTTTTAAGATTAATGTTTAAATATTACATTAACTATACAAAAAAAATGGGGGGGCAACCCTTAAATCTAACAAAAGTATAACATTTAAAATTTTATACTATTCGCTACTCAATATAAATTAATAGCTTATGATCCGAGATTTCGCAATGCAATATCCGTCAATACCGGACCAAGTTTTAGCTATGTAATAATGGCTAAAAGGAACTCAGCGCCATCATCTGCCCCGGCCTTTCGGGACGAGAACCCAAATCGCAGAGTTAGGCTTTTTTCAAATGCTCTTTTATTTCTGAAAGGTCTTTTCTGCAATCTAAAATAGATCGTATCTTGACTGTTTTTTCTTCAACTGTGTAATAAATAGCAAACGGGAAACGCCTGGAGAGTGCTCGGTAAAAACCTTTATAAACTTTCTTATGAATACCCGCAAATATCTTTAATGACTCTACATCGGCATACAAATTGACAAGAAAATAATCCCCTAAACCACTTTGTTGCTTCTCATAAAATCGATAACCCTCAATCAAATCATTCCTGGCGAGAACAAGAATTTCAAGTTTCACGAAGTAGCATCCCTGATTTCTTTTTTAGCAGTCTCCCAATCGATAAACCTGGCTTCTCCGGCCCGAATTTTTTCTTCCCGATCATCCAAAATTTCTTTATGCCAATCTGATATCTCAAGCTGATCTTCCACGCCGGAAAGATCCTCCCACAAAACTTCCATTAAAAGAAGTTTCTCTTGTAGTGTTAAATTTTTTATTTCTTCAGGTTTAATCATAATGAAACCACATTAAATGTAGAACTTTCGGCCAATGCTTTAACATGCAAAGCTAATTAAAAATATAAAAGTAATAGATCCATTACAACATTTTCATTTATCCGGAAAACCCAGAGTATAAGTTACAGAATCGTTAAAGAATCTGCCAGTATTGCAACTGGTATAGGTGGAAATATTTAATTTATAACATTTCTATAACAAACTTGATCCTAACCATTTTTTTTTTTTAAATACCGTTAACTATTAAACTAAAATCAAACTATTATGAAATCAAAATTCCTTAGAATCGCAGCGATACTTTCCATTATTGCAACTTTTGCAATTGCATCTTTCACGGCTGTAAATACTTTTGCAAATGATGATGACACTGATGTAGAATTCAGAGAAGATGATTTAGCACTTTGTCCGGAAGATGGCAATACCTGCATCGTTGTTATTGGCAGAGCACCAATAGACAATTGATTATATTCATATAAAATGCCGGACAGTCAGTTAAACAGGCTGTCCGGCACTACTACTCTTTAAATTATTATATTTTTTAAAATATGCAGAGATGGCCTCTCTTTTTAACAACTCTGTTATTCTTTGCTTGCGGTGAAGAACATAATACGGGATATGAATCCCCTGATCAATCAGATGATTTTCAATTTGAACTGAAAAAAACATCCGGGTTTGTCATCGATTCCGAAGAACTTTTCCTGGACCGGGTTCGTGATGTTGCGGTGTTTAATCACGATGAATCCCTGATTGGATGGATCAATGACGACCGAAATGAAATTTTTGTCACGGATACACAAGGCAATTACATCGCAAAATTTGGTTCAAGTGGAAGCGGTCCATCCGAGTTCCAATATATTACTGCAATTGGTTTTGATTCCAATAACAATATTTTTACATATGATCCCCGATTAGGTTTGTTTAAAATATTTACTTTAGACGGAGAATTTAGCCGTTCTATGCCAGGTTTAATTTCTGATGACTTATGGTCGCGAACCGGTAAAATTTATATCAGGGGTGAATCTATGTACCTGGGAATACAGGAGACGGGAAAAGCAAGCGATGAGAATTACTGGCAGTCAAAAATCATTGCGGAGTACAACCTCAATGGTGAGTTATTGAAAAAGTTCGGGGCTTTTGACCTTGCATATATTGAATCTGATCAGGACCGGCTGTACAAATATCCCAATATTTATATGGATCATCATATGGGATCAATTTATACCACACATCGAATTCATCCTTATATAAATGTTTTTGATTCAGATACCGGAAAGCATAAAGGTAGATTTGGAATAAAATCAATCAATTTTAGTGAACCATCTGAACCTGCAAGAATATCTGATCCGATGCATATACGTCGCAAAAAAAATCTGGAGCAAAGCGGAATCGGTGAAAGTTTCACGTCAAACGACTATTTCTTCCTGAATTTTTTCAATATGAGTGAAGAATTTTACACCCTGCAGGACCCCAACCTGAAGGAACATTTTTTCAACATCTTTCAAAAAGAGCCGCCCTACGCCTTTCTGGGAGAAATCACCCTGGATTATGCTCCGTTGGGTGTCACGTCAGACAACAAGGTGTTTCTGCTGGAAGATGATAATCCCGATAACTTTAAAGTTGGAATTTATGAACTGGTCGAAAATTAAAGGACTTCTGTTTTTTCTGGTCATAGCTGCCATCCAAACAGGCTGCCAAAAAAATGAACACGAGCATGTATCTGTCGACAGCAGCAACTATTTGGGTACCGAGGAGCTGTGGCTCAAAACCCTGCACACGATAGGTGTTGAAAAAAATGAATTAGCCAATAGCGTGCTTCTGATCACCGGCTCCACACATTGCCCGGATTGCCTTCAGGAACTGGCGTTTTGGACTGATTATTATAAAAAATCCAAAAATGAGATCGATCTCTCTTTAATCGTAATTGAACGATATGAAGAACGCTATAGAAATTTTCTGAACAGGAATAACATTGATATTCCGGCTTTCAGAGATAGCACGGCTTCCATTACTGAAAATGACCTGATTCCCTCGGTTCCCGTAAAAATACATTTCGACAAAAACGGAAACATAAAACGAATTCACTCCATTGGCAGTGATCCCGCGCTCGAGGATTTTTTAGCTGATTTTTCTGCAATAAAAGATCACTGAACCGAGTATCGATTTAGCGACAAGGAGACACTTTCTCTGTTTCTCCGTTCGCTTGTCCGTCCCCTGACTGATCTGTTCCTCCGTTTTTGAAGATTGTGAGTTGTAACTGCGGGTCGAAACCAGGGTCTTGTTTCCACGGGTTGGAAACCAGCGCTACAAATTGATAATGGGTAAACGAATAACTCTAATTTTCTGCTACAGTTTCGGCAGTTTCTGTTTCCGTAATTTCAAGCATTGAACTTTTTTCAATGCTTTCTCCGCTGTGAACATCTTTAAAAACCATTTTCAACTCAAAGGTACCTTCTGAAAGATCGGCAGTTTCAATTTCGATGTTATCAACAAACCTTGAGCCTTCTACTGTAAAATCGAGCGTAACGTTCAAATCGTCTCTCTTTTTATTCGTCAGGCCAAGAAATTTCTTTTGATTTAATTCATATTCAACTTCAAATTTACCAAGGCCATCTTCATCCTGCTCAAGTTGGTAAACCTCATAATGGATCATCAGGTTTTCACCCATGGTAATTTTTTTATCGTTACTGACTGTAAAAGGAAACATCGCATCACCCGGTTCCTCTTCTTTTCCATACCCGATGATTAAATCAGATACGGTTAATTCATCCGGTTTTACATCCAGTGGTTCCAGTTGCTTTTTTTCCAGAATCCCCAGCCCCCTGTATTCATTCGTGAAGATATTTGTCTCGGGAGAAATTGTTTCACCGTCTGTATTTCTGAGATATGTGAAAAATTTCAAATTAATTCCTTCGATTTCCTTATATGGCAGCACAAAAACAGAGCCGCTTTTTATTCGTTCCAGGTTTTTATTAAACTGTATATCAGGTTGATAGGTTGAAAGGGCTACGGTATTAAATTCACTATCCAAAACATGGACTCCGTGGACAAGCATGTAGTTTTTTAGATAATTTTCCGTATTTAAAACCGATGGATCCTCCTCATTTCTGAAACGCTCCATATTCCGGGATATATCTTCAACAATGGCAAAAAACGGATCGCTTTCAAGAAATACCACAAAAGCAGGATTTCCGTTTTCATCTAATATTCGATACGGGAATACTTCAATGGGAATCTCCGGAAGTTTTTCGGTTTCAGTGGATTCCGTGACCGGTGCACTCTCCTGACTTTCCATCAGTTTCCATATATTATTGCTGCGATTCTGCTGACCAACAAAATTTTGCCTGCTGCTGTCAATATCATCATCAAGACCTGATTCCAGGGCATTTAAAGCTTCACTGAAATACAAATCAAAACCATAAAGCTGCAAATAGTAATGATACTGAAGTATTGCACCTGGAGTGATAAATGAGAGAGGAACATCCTGAAAAAATCCAAGGTCTCTTACTGTTGACCGCCTTGAATAATTTGAAGAAAAACTAAGGGCTCCTCTCGATAGAACATTTTCAATAGAATTCAGTTTTCCAAACTCACCGTCAGCACTTTCTCCAAAAATATGAATCAGGTTATGTTCCATTTCTTTTACCGGCTTGTCATACGACCATACCTCTACAAATGGTTCATTATGATACGACATGATATCCTCCATCATCGCCAATAGATCATAAATAGAGCCGGAGACAAATCTTCTTAGCAGCTTAAATATCTGTCCGTATTCGGCTTTAAGATGATCTGAAAACTCTCTGTCCGGTTCTCCGTACTTCACATAAACGGGTCCTCTTTCATCCGTGCCATAGGGCGGAAGCTCTTTTAGTACAAAATTCTCTCTTGCATATGCGATCCGTTCCCAATGTTCAAGAAGCCTTTCGTTGTGATATGTATCCGGCGTCGGATCCATACTTTTCCAAAAGGCTGCCATCCGGCTGATAATTTTCGGATCTTCCTGACGCAGCAGGGCGAGCCAATTCTCATATCTGTCATTTGAAACAATAGGCTTCATCCTTTCAAGTTCCCTTCCAATTGCTGCCGTATCCAGTGACGTGTATTCATACGTGTATGCCCATTCAAACAGGACGGATGCTAATTTATAGTGTGCTTTTTCTCTTTGTTCAGTTGCGATTCGCAGGTATTCATGGGCTATATCCGGGTGCGGAGTCTCCATGTTATTTTTTGCTTCTTCCAGTTTTTGAAGTGCTTTTCCAAACTCGCCATTCATTTCCAGTTCAAGTGCTTTTTCCAGATACGTCTCAGCTTCGGGCGTTTGTGCAGTTGCAGCGCTTATGCCGGCAAATAAAACCAAGAGGATTGTGGTCAGAATTACTTTAGATATCTTCATGGTGAAATGTTAGTTAAAATTATAACTCAAATTAATCAATATATGTAGTATTGCAATCGCATTTTCATGCGAGAGGTTTGCATGACCTGATTTTGCCAACCACTCACCAGCCATTCCTGTGGAATACCTTCATTGGCCGCGACAGGCACTCGAGGAATTTTTTTTAGCTACGTTTTACAATCTCTTATTTGACATTTTTTTTTAATTATCCAGATTTAATCATAATCATGACCAGTCAGATACAAAGCTATTTTCAGTGATTTAACAATCGAAATTATTAAAAGTATATAATCAACAGACTATTACCCTAAACAGATCAGCGGAACTCAGCGCCCCATCCGCGGTACTCTGCGTGAATCAACACCCGGGTTTATTTCTCGCTGATCCGTCAAGGGACGGACACGTTTACGCAGAGAGGCCGAATACAAAAGTAAAATCTTTGAATCGCGGATTTTGAACCGGCAAAATAAAGGTAACCACTGTCCCAATTATTTAATCTGCAAATCATTCTTCGTGATCCTTCGGGTCCTCGCGACTTCCTGGCAAAACATCCTGGCTCAAAAATTCACCTCGTACCGCTTCACTGAATCGAACCCGTCATCATCCGGCTCAATGACATACAGATACTCACCTTTCACCTGTTGAATCCGGTGATCGGAAGGCAATTCAAACACTCCTTCCGGTTTGCCGCCGGAGTTCAGGACGATCCATTTTCTCACCTCACTGCCTGTATAAAGAGCGATCCACAACCGGTTTGAATCGTCCGCAAGCAGTTGCTGCACTGCCGGCCAGGTGGCAGGGAATTCCTGTTCTTTTAACAATTCGAAGGACGCTTCATCATAGGTTTCTTTTGCTGACTCAAGCAATTCATCCCTGTCAATTGCCGGTTTTTGGTACTCACTGAAAAATGCTCTTTGATATCTGCCGTCTGCATCATATTCCTTTACAAGCAGCTCTTCCGACCAGTTTGTGTAGATGCGTCCTTCCGGTGAAATGGCAGTAAGAGCTTTCCGCGCATACGAGGGCATGATCACCCGGAATGAGTTGCCGGCAGACGATGTGACCGATTCATTTGCCCTCAGTTCAATTCCTTCGAAGCCGAGGTACGATCCATCGGGTGTAAGTATATCAAAATCGAGCATGGGAACATCATCGCTCTGCCCCCCCATCCCTGGAAATGTAAAAGCCGAAAACGAAAGCAGGTAATTGCCATCCGGCATCAGATAAAAACCATTGGGAAAACGACTCATATTAAATCCACCGCTTTGGGGTTCATCACCCGAAAGGCCGGTAGTTCCCGCCACTTCAAAGGATTTGAGGCCAAACCGTGAAATGCGCCGCTGTGACATATCGAACGCATGCAGATAGCCGCTGTCTGCCGCGATATTGCGTAGGCTGCGAAACTCACCGGGCCCATCGCCTGCCCCGCCAATGGTTGTCACATAGCTGCCATCCTGATCGAATAGATAGATGGAAGAGTTATCACGATCGGCAATAAACACCCGGCCGTTATTATCAACGGCTACTTCGGCGATCTGACCCATGATTAAAGACGGATCTGTAAAGGTGACCGGATTATTGAACGAAATTTCAGAAATAGATGCATCATTCACATCAAACCGGACCAGGTTTTCGAGAGATGAAAGTTCTTCGGGTCCCTGCTGTGGCTGCGCCATTAACCCGGTAAGAAACAGAGCATTGATGATTATAGAGAACAGTAACAAGAAAGCAGTTTTTAACAATGTCATGTCTTCAAAAAATTTGGTTGGGATTCAGGTTTGTGAAGAGACGACAGAGAAACAGAAATAGTTTTAGAATAAGTAAATGAAATGCGAAGTATTCGTTCAAAAAAGAAATTCACATACCGTAAGCTGTCAGCTGAAAGCCGACTGCCCTTCATCTAATCGCATTTCTCACAGCCCCTCAACCCGGTACCGAACCACCTGCGCCAATCCCATCTCATCCGTCTCCCGGGCATAAATGAAGCCGTTTTTGATATCCGCAACGGACCTGGAGCGTGGCCATGTGAACGTGGCAAGAGGCTCACCGTCTCCGTCCATCACCCACCATTGATAGACTTCCCGGTCTTCAACAATAGTTGAAAGCCAAAGGCGGTTTTGATCATCTGTCTTCATGGAATTCAGAGCCGGCCAGGTACCTGGTATTTCAGAATTTCGTGCCATTCGCTTGTAGTTCTCGTCATCATGGTAATTAATTGCCTCATCCCTGCTCAATGCAGCTTTTTGAAGCGGGTAATACCATGCACCAAGCCGTTCTCCTGTCTGGTTGTAACTATGTATCAAAAATTCTTTTGACCATGCTGAATAGATGTTTCCTGAAGTTGATATTTCTATAAGAGAGCGCCCGCCATACGGCGAACCCCAGATCATAATTCCGCCGTTACTCCGATCCATCAAAACTTCAGCCAGCCTTGTGCTTAAAATTTTATCTGAAAGGATCCGGCCCTCATGATTCATTTTATAATAGAGAGCCAATCGCTCATCTTCGGATGTGTCTGCCCCAAATGGCTGTGCAAAAGATACAAGGATCGTATTATCCGGCAGCACGTAATAAGAGCTTGGATACGTGCCGCTGAGTTCATCTATACCAACATCTTCAAGCGTAAGTAGTACTGTATAAGAAAACTCAAGATTTTCCAATGCAAAAACATTGACTCTTCTTTGACTGAAATCATAGGCATAGAGATTTTTTCCATCAGTCTGAAGAGATAAGATATTCATAAATTCTCCCGGTCCCTTTCCTTCCTTGCCGATGGATTGTAAAAAAGTGCCTTCGGGATGAAACACATGAATGGTTTTTTGATCAGAGTCAGCCAGATAAACACGACCCTTCTCATCCGCTACGGCACTGTTAAAATTTCCGATCAAAACTTCATCGGAATCACCAAAGTAGGCTTCCGGTTCGAAGGAAATTTCAATTGGCGAATTTTCCGGCAGTTCGTAAACGGTCAGGTTTTCAATACCCGCGATATGTTCCGGCAGTTCCATTTTCGTTTCACCTGAACAGGCTGTGAACAGGCCTGCTAAAACAATGGCAACTCTTTTAGTTAGTTTCATATCTCAGTTGATTTCGATTGGGGACATGAAACGAATCTACTTTAATTTCAGAAAACGAACAAATTAGTTTTAAATAAATCCATAAATCCGAAACTTTTTAAAGATTCAGGATATTTGCTGCTTTGATTGAATCGATGCTTCGTATTTTTTGTGATTTTTAGTGATGTAATAGTATCCCAGGGAAACCACAGAGTTCACAGAGTATGTCGCAGATTTTCACAGAGTTTTTTCTTCAGCTGAATTAAAAAATCAAAAAAAAGATCCTTATAGGCTAAACGATTAAGATGTCAATGGGCGGGGGATTCTGAAGCAAAAGTGAGAGTTCTGTATGCCGGATAAATCCTCCCAGGTAACCTGTATAAGCAAGATACCCCACAACAACCAGTGAAAGTACCAGGGATAGGTACATAAACATTTTATATCCCTTGAAAGGCTTTCGGTTGTAAAATACCAAACCGGTAATCCCGAAAACTCCGAGTATCAGAGTCAGCCACCGGGCTGTATCTGCAGCATGTTCATGATCTTCAATCACCTCGTGCGAAAAACCGGAAAGTTCCTCAACAATATCTTCGGCGTTTTCACCGCTTTCAAAGGAAATCAGAACAAATACTGCAGCTATTATAAAACCGATAAATGCAAGTCTCCTGTACTCTATTTTTTCACTGATGATAGCCCAGCTCAATATGGCAGCTGACAAAACAGTTACAATCACCGGAACGTGATTTGTAATCAGGTGTAAATGAACGGCATCCATAATTATCTCCTGTTTGTTTAAATTAACTTATTCTCTTTCTTATAATCAGATCAACATCAATGATTTAAAAACTGAAATTTCAATCGTCACGGTTTTCATTGGTCCCGCTCTCTTCTCTGCTGAACAGAGTTTCACTATCAACGGCAGCAGGAGCCTTTCTGCCTTTTTCCATCCAGTGATACAGTGTCGGAAGTACAAGCAAGGTAAGCAGTGTTGCGGTAATGAGCCCGCCGATCACAACAGAAGCGAGCGGCCTTTGAACCTCCGAACCGGGACCGGTATTAAATGCCATGGGGATAAATCCGAGACTTGCCACGAGAGCAGTCATCAGTACAGGCCGCAGTCGATCGGCAGCTCCCTCCAATACAGACTGCCTGAGGCCGAGCCCGTCCTGCCGGAGTTCATTTAAATGTGCAACCAGCACAATTCCGTTTAACACTGCAACTCCGAAGAGAGCCACAAACCCGATGCTGGCCGACACAGAGAGATAGAGTCCTCGCATCCAGAGGATAAAAATACCGCCCGACAATGCGAAGGGTAGATTCAGAAGTATCAGGAACGTAAAACGCAAATAACCAAACATCAGGTAAAGCAGTCCCAGGATAATCAGCAGAGAAACCGGGACCACAATATAGAGATGCTGCATTGCACGCTGCTGATTTTCAAATTCGCCGCCATAGCGCAAGAAATAACCCCCCGGAATATCAACCTGGCCATCAATCGCTTCTCTCAGGTTTGCCACATAGCTGCCGATATCGATATCACCAATATTGATCCCCACGATAACCCTGCGCCAGTTATCTTCACGTGCTATCTCTCTGGGTCCCTCTTCAGCTCGTATCTCGGCCACTCTTTTCAGCGGGATAAATCCTCCTTCAGGAAGACGAACAGGAACTTCCATGATTTCTGCAAATGAGTTCCTCATATTCTCCGGATAACGCACCACAATATCGAATCGCCGCTGGCCTTCAAATACTTCACTGACAGCTGAGCCGCCAATTCCGGTTTCCACAACCCGCTGTACATTCGCTACATTTAAACCATATGCAGCTACTGCCTCCCGGTCAATTTCTACATTCAGGTATGGCTGGCCCGTTGACTGCTCGAGAAAATAATTGTTTGTTCCCGGCAGATCTCCGAGTATTGAGACGATATTTTCACCGATATTATTCAATACATCCAGCTCTTCACCAAACACTTTTACAGCAATATCGGATTTAACCCCGCTGGTTAATTCATCCACCCTCATCGCAATTGGTTGTGTAAAATTGTATGACAGGCCCGGTTCTGTTTCCAGGTAGGGACGTATCATTTCAATGATGCTCTCTTTGGTGACTCCGTCTCTCCACTCACTCATCGGGTGCAGCAGAACCCAGACGTCGGTTTGATGTACACCCATCCAGTCATTAGCAAGATCAGAGCGACCTGTCTTTGGAACTACGGTTTTAATTTCCGGGATATTTTCCATCAACTCACCGGCAAGCCAGTCTGCATTGGTTACTGATTCTTCAAGTGTAACCGATGGCATGCGAATCTGTTCAACCAGTATGGAGCCCTCGTCCAGTTCTGGCAAAAACTCTGTTCCAAGAAATGGAATAATGACAACAGAGGATGCAAAAACCACAAGGGCGGCAGAGATTGTCACCATTTTATGATCCAGGCTTTTCTCAAGAAATGTCTGATACCGGGGTTTCAGCCAGTTGATAATATAGTTTTTCCTGATCTTCACTCCTTTCCGGAAAACGATGGCTGTCATAGCCGGTACGTAGACAAGAGCCAGGATCAGAGAACCAAAAACAGCTGTTGCAACTGTGATGGCCATAGGCCTGAACAGAATCCCTTCCATCCCGGAAAATGTCATAATGGGAACATACACCATCAGGATAATCAGCACACCGAAAAATATGGGGCGTGCAACCTGGTGTGCAGCCTTCCGGATCACATCAATCTTTCTTTTTTTAGGATTCTCATTTAATCTGTGAACAACATTCTCAACCATCACTACAGAGCCGTCAACCACCATTCCAAAATCGATGGCACCCAAACTCATCAGGTTGGCCGCCAGACCAACCTGTTCCATCCCGATAAATGCAAATAACATCGATAACGGGATTACGGAAGCTACAATCAGGGCGCCGGAAATCTCACCCAGTAACAGCAGCAAAACAGCTATGACAAAAAATCCTCCCTCTACCAGGTTAGTAGTTATCGTGGAGGTGGTTCTGTCAACAAGATCAGCCTGGTCATAAAATTTTTCGATATACACATTTTCGGGAAGGCTTTGGTTCACCTCGTCTATTCGTTCATCAATTGCACTGATCACTTCACGGCCGTTTCCGCCTCTGAGCATCATCACAATTCCGGTAACCACCTCGCCATCTCCGTTCTGGGTAACTGCACCCTGTCTCAGCTGTTTTCCAAGTCTTACATTTGCAAGGTCTTTCAGAAAAACAGGTCTTCCGTCAAGGTTCGAAATGATAATCTCTTCAATATCTTCGGCTCGTGAAATTTGCCCAAACCCGCGAATGATGTACTGTTCTCGATTGTGTTCCAGGAAATTGCCACCGGAAACACTGTTATTATTGGCAATTGCGTCTGTAATTTCCTGCAGGCCCACTCCATAGGTCCTCAGTTTTCCGGGTTTAACCTGAACCTCATACTGTTTTACAAAACCGCCAAACGAATTTATTTCCGTAACGCCCTGAACTGTTTTTAGCTGAGGTGCTATAATCCAGTCTTGTATAGTACGAAGCTCGGTGAGTGAATAACCGGGCCCTTTTACAACGTATTGAACAATTTCACCCATCGCAGTTGAAATAGGCCCAAGCTGAGGTGTTGACACACCTTCGGGCAGCTCACCTGCAATACTTTGTACTCTCTGGCTAACGAGCTGCCTGGCAAAATAGATATCTGTCCCCTCCTCAAATACAATCGTAACTGCTGAAAGCCCAAACTGGGAAATTGACCGGACTTCACGAATATCAGGCAGCCCGTTCATGGCCGTTTCTATAGGATAACTGACCAGCCGTTCCACATCAAAAGGAGAATATCGGCCGGCTTTTGTAATCACCAGTACTTGTTCGGGAGTAACATCCGGCAGAGAGTTAATCGGAATTTCCATCAGTGACCTGATGCCGCCAAATGCCATTAAAACAACCAGTGAAATGGCAATAAACTTCTGTTTCAGGCTAAAATCAATAATGCTTTTTAGCATGTATCAATCCTCCGCAAATTCTTCAAATTTACCGAGCGCTTTCAAACTGAAAACCTGCGAAACAGCTACCTCTTCACCCGGAGACAACCCCGAATCGACGATTGCCGATTCCTGTAGCATTCGCTGCAACCTTACCGTTCTCTTTTCATAGGTCAGTTCATCTCGTTTTACAAATACAGTTGCCTCCTTTCCTTCAAACTGAACGGCTGAAAGAGGAATTTCGATCAGTGCATCCGGCGTCTCAGCTTCATATTCAAACCTGACGGTCTGTCCGATTACCGGCCACTGGTTCTTCGTATTAATAATAGAATTGACAATAATGGACCTGTTTTCCCGGTCGAGTCCCGGGTTTATGGTGGTAATTTCAGCTTCCAGTGACAAATCGCTGCGCCTGGTTTTTTTATTCGTTTTTTGTGAGATAACCGCTTTCGCACCCGGTTTCAAAAAGGCAATATCTTCGGGGGATACAAAACCGCGAGCGAGTACCTGCCTGTTATTCACAATATCCAGCAGCATATCGTTTGCATTTACTGCCTGCCCAAGGTCGATCAGGTGGTGATTAATTTTCCCGTCTATGGCTGCGTACATGGTAAGTGTAGCCCTTTCGTCTTCCGTTATGGCACTCCATTGCTGAAGCTGCCGGTCATCAATTCCAACAGCTTTCAATCTTGCACTTGATGCCCTGACCCTCGCATTCGACCGGGTTAAGTCGGCTCTTGCCCGGTCCAGTGCGCTTTGAGGACTGATCTTCCGGTCTACGAGTCTTGATAACCTCTCAACCTGTTGTTCCAGGTACTCCTTCTCGGCCCGGGATTCTACAAAATTAGCCACAAGGTCTGCAAATTCCAGGCTTTCCATCTCCAGGAGAGGATCACCCTTCTTCACTTCTTCACCTTCATGAGCATAGATTTTTACAATTCGTCCATCAACGGGCGTGCTTAAAATTGAAATATGATCAGGAGCTGCAATTACTATCCCGGGTGCCAAAATCGGGTAAGTAACAATGTCCCGTTTTACGATATACGTTCTGATATTCAGTTTGTCTGCATCTTCTTCGGTCAGATTAACTATTCTTACTTCATCTTCGGAGGTTTCTGAGACAGACGGAGGAGCAGGTACTTCCTGGTCAGCCGGGATTCCTCCATTTTCTGAACAGGCAAAAACAGATATAAGTAAGAGTACTATCAAAAGTTTTACATGTGAATTGATGATTCTCATATTTTTCATATTCACTCCTTAAAAACAAGTTCATTTGGTAAAAATCGTTCAAGCTCAATGAGCTGTAAATAATAATTTCTCAAAGACCGGTAATAATTTTCTTCTGAGGAGAGAAATGTCCGTTGCGCTTCCAGAACCCGAAGCAGTTCAAGTTCCCCTAATCGATATCCTTCCCGGGTAAGTTCAAGCAAACTGAAAGCTCTCGATTGTATCAGTTCCCTGTATGACCTGATTGTATTTCTGCTTGTTTCGTACCCGTGCCAGGCGTTTTCAGCTCTCTCCTTAACTCTTAAAGTAGTTTCATTAACACTCCATTCAGCACGTCTTTGCTCCGCTTTTGCTCTTTTTACCCGGTTACTCTGATTTAAGCCAAACCAAAGCGGGAAAGATACACCAATTTCAAACCCTTCAAAGTCAAACCCCGAGCCGAAATCCTGCCGATAATAGTCTGCCCGTAAATCCGGCAGGTAGCCGCTTTTGGCAGCTTTGATGCTTTTACCGGCAGATTCTGCATTTAACTGAATCGCTTCAATTTGCGGCACCTCTTCCAAGCCCGTCAAAATCATTTGCTGGTCTATCTCCACATCAAAATAAACCAGTGTATCCGGGAAACTAATGCTATATTCCTGCCGGTCCGGATCGAGGCCGATTACCCGAAACAAGGCGTACCTTGCATTGTTTTTCACCTGTTCTGCTTCTCGCAACTCATTTTCAGCCTGTGTATACTGGATGTCGGCCTGTATCACATCCAGCTCAGTTGATTCTCCTACTTCAAGACGTGCCTGTGCAATCTCACGAAGTTCCCGGGCAAGTTCTACCCTGCTCTCCACCAATTCAATTTTCTTAATAGAATAAGCCAGTTCGGTGTAAGCTTTTTTTACTTCAGCTCTTAACCGAATCCTCTCGGCGGCATATAGCTGCTCAAATTTTCGAACATCCAGCTTCGCTCTGCGATTCCGGTAATAACCGGTAAGCGGAAAAGCCAGAGACTGAGAAATACCATAGCTTTTTTCAGAAAATGAATTTCCGCCTATTCCCTCTTTGTAATAGAACAGTTCAGGGCTTTCTATTCCCCATGAAAGGCCCAGGTCAGATTCCTGAATTTTGATTTGTTCTTCCACCCGGTTCAATTCCGGATTGTTTTGCAGGGCAAGATTCAGTGCATCCTTAACGGTAAGTGCCGCTTTCTGAGACTGTGACTGACCCATTAGCGGAAGCAAAAAAGAGAATAAAATCGCATAAAAGATACTCCTCATCCCAAATCACTTTTTGTATTGAGATTTAATTCAATAAAGTAATTTATGTATCAAATGTGAAGACTATCTATATTTTCCCCATTCAGCTCTTATGCAGTCTAATTTAGAACGATTCAAGAGAAGTACAGGAAACAATGTTCAACCATTGTCGCCTGATTAGAGAACCAAGGCCTGTGTTTTTAAATACTATAAAAGCAGATCCATCACACGGATCCGGAAACTAAGCGAACTCTTTTTTCTTTTCGCTGCGTTTCCGTTCATTGTGGTCGAGATGGGTTTTTCGGATTCTCAGGCTTTTTGGTGTTACTTCAAGAAGTTCATCCGTATCGATAAATTCGATGCACTGCTCAAGGCTCATTTTTTTTGCCTGAGAAATTTTAACGGAATCGGCCGTTTGTGTAGCCCGGTGATTTGTAAGGTTCTTTTTTTTCACCACGTTAACCACGAGATCATCTGCCCGGTTGTTGATGCCGACTACCTGTCCTTTATATACAGGATCGCCAGGTTCTGTTATAAATTGTCCGCGATCCTGTAGACCTTCAAGAGCATAAGGAGTTACATCACCCTGTTCAAGTGAGATCAGTGCACCACGAGTACGACCGGGAATCTCCCCGGCATAAGGTTCATACGAATCAAACTGCTGATGCATAATCCCGGTTCCGCGTGTTTCAGTCAGCATCTCTCCGCGAAAGCCAATCAATCCGCGTGAAGGCACTTTAAATTCTATTCGATTGTTTTCACCCTCCTGAACCATTGAGGTCATGATACCTTTTCGTTTTTGGAGATTATCAATCACTTTATTGCTGTAATCCGTGTGAACATCAACAACAACTTCCTCAAATGGTTCATGCAAATCTCCATTCACTTCACGGTACAGCACTTCAGGTCTTGAAACTGCAAACTCAAATCCTTCTCTCCGCATAGTCTCAATTAAAATAGACAGCTGCAATTCTCCTCTTCCCGCAACACGAAATATGTCGGGATTATCTGTCTGTTCCACCCTGATTGATACATTGGTGCGAATCTCTTTGTTCAGGCGATCCTTGATCATATTAGACGTTACATAATCTCCTTCTTTTCCGGCAAAAGGTGAATTATTGACTCGAAAGTACATCGCCATGGTTGGCTGATCAATATCATAATAGTCGATGGGAGTGGGATCAGAAATATCAGTGAGCGTATCTCCGATTTCAACGGCATCATATCCTGCCATAGCAAAAATATCACCGGCCCGGGATTGCTCAACCGGTTCGCGGTTAAGGCCGTTAAAGGTGAATAATTTTGTTGCCTTACCCTTTGCTTTTTGTTCACCCTTTCGGTTAACAAGTACAATATCCTGGTTGGTCTTAATAGTTCCCTGTTCCAGGCGGCCTATCGCGATACGTCCCACATAGTCGTTCCAGTCAACACTGCTGACCAGCATTTTAAACGGAGCATCGATTTTTTGCTCGGGAGCCGGAATGTGGTCAATAATCAGGTCAAACAGAGGAGACAAGTCTTTGTTTTCATCTTCCAGTTCAAGTTTGGCAACTCCCTGCAGGCCAATTGCATATAAAACAGGAAAATCCAGCTGCTCATCATCCGCATTCAGGGATACAAAAAGATCAAAAATCATATCAAGCACTGCATCGGGACGAGCATCTTTCCGGTCAATTTTATTGATTAAAACGATTGGCCGGTATCCAAGCTGTAACGATTTTCTGAGCACAAATTTTGTTTGCGGCAACGGACCTTCGGCAGCGTCCACAAGAAGGATCACACCATTCACCATCTTTAAAATACGTTCCACTTCACCGCCGAAATCAGCATGCCCCGGTGTATCTACAATATTTATTTTCGTTCCCTTCCACTGAACCGCGGTATTCTTTGAGCTTATGGTAATTCCCTTCTCTTTCTCCAGGTCTCCTGAATCCATCACTCTCTCAGCAACTTGCTGGTTTTCGCGAAAAGTTCCGCTTTGTCTCAGCATCTGATCTACAAGAGTTGTTTTCCCGTGATCTACATGTGCAATGATGGCTATGTTTCTGATATCTGTCATGTTATTTATATATTCCGGTTTACCGGATTACGTTAATTGGCTCTGATTTATTATTTGGCAATAAAATATTTTATTGCCAAGCTTTATAAAATACGGATTTATTTCGGTTTTTAACATTTTCTCTAAATAAAAAACTTTCATGGATCTCAATATTGATAATCAGCGATTTTTAGTGTGTGGTGCAAGCAGCGGGTTCGGATGCGCCACAGCGAAAGCGTTACTGCAGGAAGGCGCATACGTAATTGTCGTGGCACGACGTGAAGAACTCCTAAAAAATATCTACGCCGGTTATGGAGCCAGGGCAAATATTATAGCCGGTGATCTTACTGATAACAAAACGCTCGAAACCATTCTGGAAAGAACATCCCGGAATACCCTGCATGGTGCTTTTATTAACAGTGGCGGACCGCCGGCCGGCACTCCCCTCGAAACAAAAATGGAACAGTGGGATGAGGCGTGGCAGTCAGTGATGAGATGGAAAATAGAACTTGCTCTGAAACTCATGCCCCACTTTATAGAACGCAAATATGGCCGCGTTCTATTCCTTGAAAGTAAATCTGTCAAGCAGCCTATTCCCCAGCTGGTATTAAGCAATGCTTTCCGAGCCGGGGTTACCGGTTTTGCCAAATCCCTGGCAACCGAAGTCGCAAATCGCGGGATAACTGTTAATGTTTTAGCTCCCGGAGCTCATGATACACCTGCAATCGAAAGAGTCATACAAAAACAGAGTCAGTCTAAGAATATCAGTTATGAAGCTGCAAAGAAGGAGATGGAAGATTCAATACCGGCCGGAAGATTGGGATCTCCGAATGAAATTGCATCACTCGCAGCATGGCTGCTGTCACCAAGATCCTCTTATGTTACAGGCCAGACTATCAGCCATGATGGTGGAGCGGTATCCGGTCTGTTCGGGTAGCTGCCCTGCAGGATATACATACGACAACAAAGAGATACCATACATTTAAATATGATTCACACCTTGACGGGCAGTGACCGGAATTTATCTTCGTAAAATTTCCTTTGGCCAATTACTCTTTTACCCATTCGATATTAAGTTGCTACAATTTCAGGTCTGTCAGCCATATTTTCCGTACTCCAGGCATCCTGGGTATTTTTAAGTGCCTCTTTCCATATTTCTTCAGCTTTTTGTTCATCATCTGTTGTTTCTGAAGCCACAACTACAGGAACTACCCTGCTTGTCTCTGTAATCAGTTGTGCGATATCAGAAAGATTTCCTGAAGTCAGCTCTGCAAGTTCACTGTCTTTGGCTGCAAGTGCGAGAGTATGCAGCATGGTATACCCGATTGCAATCATGGATAACGAACAGTAATCATCACGCATCATTTTGGACACGGGATCTTCACGAACGGTATCCACTAAACCGGCTATTTGTCCCGTAAAAGAACCGATTTTTGATTTAATTTTACTTTTTCTCTCACCATCAAGCCCCTCAACTTTTTTTTCCAGTACCGTTGTATGCACGGATAATGTTTTATCCAATACATGCAGAAGTTCAATGGCTTCTCCGATACGTACTTTTTCAGAACTTTTCTGCTTTTTTACAGCATTTAAAAGATGGGTTTCCAGCGTCAATAAATCGGCTGTGTAATCTCTCAGTGTCTCTTTATCTGGTTTACTCATTACTTTTCACGTTTTTATTCATGATTTCAACTCTTATTTTAAAAACATGAAATCGAATAGACGCGTTCGAACACTCAATATCTGGAGAAATGGCAAAAGAAGAAGCATATTAACTATAATAAATCTGCTCAAATCTGGGCATAAAAACAGGTAAGCAAGTATGTGGAGACAAAAAAAGATCACTTTAAGTCAAAAGAAACGGGGTTTTCACCTGGTAACGGATGAGGTTTCAGACCATCTGCCTGAATTAAAAAATATTTCTGCAGGTATTTTGCATCTTTTTATACAGCATACCAGTGCGTCGCTGACAATAAACGAAAATGCAGATCCATCTGTCAGGCGTGATTTTGAATCACATTTCAACAGGCTGGTACCTGAAGATACCAGCCTGTTTGAACATACCCTGGAAGGACCGGACGATATGACTTCACACCTGAAAGCCTCTATTCTTGGGCCTTCGATTACTATTCCCATAACTGACGGAAAACTAAACCTGGGTACCTGGCAGGGAATTTACCTGTGTGAGCATCGCAATAATGGCGGCAACCGTAAACTGATTGCCACCATCTCCGGTGAATAACTCTGTTTAAAATATATATCTAACTCTTGAGACGATAACTTTATTCCCGGTTATTTAAATCAACTTTCTCAAGATCTTTGTAAAGCTCCTTCAGATGATCGGGTCTCGGTATTGTTTTAAGAAATGCATCAGAATGCACTTCTTTCATAGCGTTAAGCGTAGCATTGCTGTCACCAACTCTCTGAAACACACCGATCAGAACTTCATAAAAACTCCTTCTGCTGGTGATAAATACCATCTCTTCAGGTGAGCTTAAAATGTTTGATAATCTTGATATCGCGCGGTTACGAACACCAATTGCGTTATCAAGATCAATCGCTGCAAATATCTGAACATAATGTCCGGGCGTAATTTCACTGCCGCAATCGCATTCATTCTTGAGTCTTTCATTTTCAGCTGCAAGACTGTCACGCTCAGACTGAAGTAAATTCAGCCTGGCCTCCAGGTCTGCTAATTTTTGATTCAAGCCGGTAATTGTAGCCTCCGACTCACGTCGAACCCGGTCCAGTTCTTCTTCTTTTTGTTCCAGTAAACTCTGAAGTTCCTGGTATTCCGGAAGCGTTTCATTTAATTTTTCCCGGTCGGCAAGCAGCTGATCGTAATCATTTGGTGACAATCTAACGGGCAGAGGTTTCCAGGAAAGATGTTTCTTATCCTTCTTTCCGAGGTTGATACGCACACCACCTGTAACTGTGCCTGATACATCTGAACCAAAGCCGGTTGGCTTGTTATCAATTCTATTGGAGGAAAAGTGATACTCGTAGTTTGTAAAGAGATCAAATCTACTGGTCACGTTGAATGCTATACCGGTTCCCACAGTAAAATGAGCTTCTGTATCATCAAAATTTTCAGCATCAGATTCAAAACTGAAAAAATCAACACCTGCTCCGGCTGTTAGATATGGATTGATAAAGTCTGAAATAGCCCTCAGTTCTAACAATTGATTCAGGTTAATAATATTTTTAACAGTTATTGAATTGATATCTGTTGTAATAGAGCTGTTTTCAGCTTCTGCACGAAGATACTTATAGCCACCTTCAACTGACCATAAAGGCGTAATCGCATACTGTATCCCGGCACCAATTGAGGGAGTCGTTTTAGTTGGAATACTCATACTGCTTCGGAAAAATTTGAATCCGCTTCCGGCGTTGCCGATTGTTGCGCCTCCATTCAAAACAACACTAAACCGGCTGTATTCATTGTTATCCTGATCCTGACCTTTAAGATTTCCCCAAATAACCAGACTGAATAAGGCTGTGATAATCCCGATACGTAATATTGTACTTTTCATTTTTTTAAAATTTTAACTTCAATAAAAATTCCTGAAAAAGGAATTGCAGATGATTGTTATCTTTGTTTAAGTAAAAGATTGTACCTTTAAAGTATGACCTCTTATTTGAAATTCACATTTAAATGCTTTAATTAAAAAAAGCTATAGATTTTCTTAGATAACTGATTATCAATCAGTTACATGACATTATGTAAGTCACTACAGATTCCTGAATTACATTAGAAAAGCCTTTCCGATAGATTTAATTTTCCCCTTTAAGTTACTCATTAACTTACGACGTCTGTAATATTCCGATATTCTTCGATTTTACACTCTTCCGGCACCCAGAAAATGTTTCTAACACTTCACCCATTGGGACAGGCTTCTCACCCCTTTCGCAATACGTTCAACCGAGTGAACCCAATCTAAACGAAACCCAGATTTCCAAATGCGGAGAGGGAGGGATTTCCCGACAACTATTTCCTTTTTCTCAAACCCAGACAGTATATTGTCGGGACAGGCTTCTCACCCCTTTCGCAATACGTTCAACCGAGTGAACCCAATCTGAAAGAAACCCAGATTTCCAAATGCGGAGAGGGAGGGATTCGAACCCTCGATACCGTTTTCACGGTATACTCCCTTAGCAGGGGAGCGCTTTCAGCCACTCAGCCACCTCTCCGTGCCTGATTAACGAAATTTCATCAGACCAATAATATAGCAAGCTTTACTCACCTCATGCAAGAGTCAATTGCACGAAATTTAACTCTCCTTCTCTTCAAGAATATAGATTTGAGCCAGGTTTCTTCCCTCCTGTGCATAATCAAGACCATATCCCAGCACAAATAAGTCCGGGATGTTGAAGCCGGCATAATCGATTTGAACATCATGTTTTGTAGCTGCTTTTTTATGCAGCAGTGTAACTACCGACAGGGATGCCGGTTCATCTTTTTTCAGTTTATCAATCAGGTATTTCATTGAAAGCCCTGTATCAACAATGTCTTCTACAAGGATAACATGTCTGCCAGAAATATCAGCATCAATATCTTTTAAGTCGTGTACCTGCCCTGTGGATACTTTCTCATCTCCATAGCTGCTAAGTTTTAAAAAATCTACTTCACAAGCTATACTAACATATCTCATTAAATCCGCCAGGAATATGTACGCTCCATTCAAAACCCCGATAAAAATGGGTTTTTTATCATTAAAATCTTTGCTGATTTGAGCCCCTATTTGTTTATTTCTCTGTTGGATTTCTTCATGAGTCAGATAAATCCGAAAAGATTCACCATTTATTTTGACAAATTCCGGTCTGTACAGGTCCATTCAATTAATTTCGTTCTACGGTTAAAACCTTTTTTGTGCTATCATCGCATTTCGCCCACTCAGCAATAATACCAATCTCACCTCTTACAAGATGCGGAAATATAACGGCACTGATCCTGTTATCAAAGGTTTCAATAATTTTTGCCTCTTGTTTTACGGATGATCTGATCTTTTTGTTTGTTAACAAATCCGAAATGTTTTGATGATTTCCCTTAAGACCAAATGGCATGATAGTGTCACCGGTTTCCCATTTTCTGATTACAATAGGCCAATTGAGTAAATCAGCATCAACTTGCAGGGCAGATGTCTGAATTATACCATCCCATTGGCTAATATGAAGTTTATATTCATCGAGATTGAGTGCCCGGTTTTTAACATCTTCATAGTCGATCAATACTTTTCTGGCAGCTGTATTTTGAAGCTCTTCAGCCCTTCTAAACAAAAAGTGATCTCTTTCTCTGAAAACGAAAATATCACTGGTAATCTGAAGCGTTTTACCCGGCTGCAGTTCTTTTAACTTTGCAACACTTTGCAATGCCCCTTCCGAAACATAAAGCTCGCCGTATTTCTTTTTTAAAACCTTGTATATCAGAACAGGCTGAATCTCATCCGGAAGATTCAAAAGATGATCCCTGTCAATTTTTCCCGGTGTTGTTTCACAACTTTCAAGAATTATATCGGCCATAATATCGAATTTTTCAGCCCAATCCGGAATTTTTAAAACATTTTTTTTCCAGCCCGGAAAAAGATCACTCATCAGCGGGAACCATGAATTACGCAGAAAATTTCTTGCGTAGGTTGATTCTTCATTGGTGGCATCCAGCCTGTAAGGAATATTTATATCGGATGCATAATCGAGTAAATCATCTTTCGAAATACTTAATAGCGGACGAAATAACTCGCCATCCCAATGCTTCATGCCTCTCCAGGAGCCGATACCTGCGCCTCTTAAGATCTTTTGAAAAATTGTTTCCAGCTGATCGTCAAGATGATGTGCAATTACAATAGCATCCGCATTCTCTTCCCTCTTCAGATCTCTGAAAGCCTGGTATCTTTTTTCCCTGGCCCAGTTTTGAAAATTGATTCCTGGTTCATCCGGCTCATCAAAACGAACGGATATGCAATCAAATCCCCAAAATCCTGAAATTTGCTCAACCAGTTCCTGGTCTTTATCTGAAGATTCTCCCCTGAGCTGATAATTGCAATGAACTACGGTTGCAGATATGCCGGTTTTTTGAAAAAGGTATAGCAGAACCATTGAGTCTGATCCGCCGCTGACCCCGATTATAAAGTGTTTGTGTTCTCCTTTTGGAAAAGCATATTTCAGCTGTTTTTTAAATTCATTTGTTATCTCGTGAGATTCTGACTTGTTCATGCGTAAATGTCTTAACGTCTAAATCACTGGTTAAAACCACAAGATATCCTTTTTCATTTATTCCACAGAATTTAAATTCATTTTCACTTTCTGTGTCACTGATCCTCAATTTTACCCACTCTCCGTAACCAATCAGGTGCCTGTTTATCTCGAGGTGTAATTGCGGATCAAATTTATGCCACCTTTTATACATATTTTCCATCTGCTGCAAAATATCTGCAAGTAATATTTCACGTGACGGATCCTTTCCCGGTAAAAGTTGTAAGGAAGTAACCCTTTCCTGCAAAGATTGCACAAAGTTTTTTTGGGCAACATTTACCCCAATTCCGATAAGCACCCTGTCAATTTCAGCACCATTAAAAACACATTCTGTAAGCAGACCCGCAATTTTCTTCCCGTTTGCGATTACATCATTTGGCCACTTTATCTGAATAGTGGCATCTGTATATTCCTGAAGTACATATTTAATGGAAAGCGCTGATGCAAGAGTCAGCAGTGCCAGCCGATCACCTGATTTTGGCTTGAATACAGCTGTAAACGTCAGGTTTTTGTTTTTATCTGATATCCACTTTTTACCATACTGACCACGTCCTTTCGTCTGGTTATCAGTTAGTACAACCGTTCCCGTACTAAATTGATCACGAGACAAATTCTTGCAGTAGATATTTGTAGAGTCGGTTTCTCTCAAATAAATAAAATGGGCACCCAGCCACTGGGTACCCACTATTTTTTCAAATTCATTTTTATTAAACAAGTGAGATATTTGCCTATTTCCCGATTTCAACAACAGAGTCTTCTGTTCCAAATTCATTGGCCTCGTATGCATCTGCTGATTCGTCATTGATCCATTTCTCTCCGTCAACAAGATATTTAAACCTGTACCTGTTTTCAGGTTTTAACCGAACCAGTGTTTCCCATCTGTCTTTCTTTTTATTCAACTTCAACTCGCCGGTTTTCCAGTCGTTAAAATCTCCTGCTAATGTTACTTCCTTTTCTGCCCAGTCAGAAGGTATTGAAAAAGTAACTTTGCAAACAGTTCTTTTGGGTGTGAATTCTTTAGAAATCATGCTTGTATAATTTGATTATAATTTGTTGATATATAAAAATACTTACAATTTAATTCACTTGAAACGATTCGCAATAATCATTAAGCAAATATCAAGATAATAATTTAATAATTTTATAATTATAGCAGATTATTTTTAAATAAATTATCACTGGAATCGATTTCAGCTTAAGAGCAATAGAAATTTATCTGGTAATCCCTAATATTTACTTTTTTTGTGCACTAATCAGAAATCAGTTTGGATAATTGTTTTAAATACTCCGTTTCTCCTATAAAAATTCCGCAATCGTATAAAATGTTATGCAAGAGAAACCGGTATAAATTAAATGGTATGGGATATTTGGCTTAAAATATCGTGCGCCTCTTCACTGCTATCAGAATCCAGAATAGAACGGACCCAACTCTCCATCTCTTTTTTGGTGTGTGAGTGCAACAGCTCTTTAACTTTTGGAAGTGAAGCTGCATTCATACTTAAATCATTGATTCCGAGACCCAGCATACACGCGGCCATAACCGGCTTTGATGCCATCTCACCGCATACTGAAACTGGAATACCCGCTTCATCCGCGCCTTCTTTAGTAAGCTGAATCAGCTTCCATACAGCTGGATGCCAGGGCTGATACAAATTAGAAATACGTTCATTGCCCCTGTCAACCGCTAGTGTATATTGTGTTAAATCATTCGTACCAATGCTGAAAAAATCTACTTTTTTTGCGGCTTGTTTTGCCATAAGTGCAATTGCGGGTACTTCAACCATCAAACCCAGTTCTATGCCGGGGTCCGTTTCAATATTTTGATCGCTGCACCCCTTTCTGGCAAGTTCAATCTCTTTTTTCAGCTCATCAATTTCTGCAATTGAGGAAACCATCGGAACCAGGATCTTTACCCTTTTTTTAAACTTCCCGGAAACAGTCAAAATCGCCTTAATTTGATTCTGCAGAAGTTGTTTTTTGGATAAAAGCATCCTGATACCACGCCATCCAAGAAAAGGATTGGATTCCTCATTATCAGCTGATGAATTTTTGTCGCCGCCAATATCCAATAACCGAATTGTAACGGATTGGTTACCGGTGGATTCAAGTACTGTGCTGTAAAAACTGACCTGGTGTTCTATATCAAAATTTTCATTTTCCAGGAAAAGAGCCTCGGTTCTTAAAAGTCCTACGCCATCCGCATGCATTTTTTTTACGTCCGGCAATTCTTCAAGAAATTCAACATTTGCACGTAATTTAAAAGGATAACCGCATACTGTCGTGTTAGGAAGTGCTGCCAGCCGAAGCTGATTTACTACTCTTTTTTCATACTCTTTTTTACTCTTTTTAAATTTTTCCAAAACACTTTTTGAAGGGCGAACTATGACTTCTCCCTTATCTCCGTCCAAAACAGCAAGGTCGCCATTTTTTTGATGAATAAGATTTGAATCGACTCCGATGACACAGGGAATTCCTAAAGATTGTGCCAGAATTACTGCATGAGATGTAAATCCTCCCGCATGCATCACCATTCCCTCGATACTTGATTTACTGAACTGTACAACTTTTGCAGGAGACAGTGTGTCCGCAAAAATAATACTCTTTTCAGGTATAACTTCATCCGTCCGGTTCCGCATCAAAATATCGATCAGCATATCCCTGAGAGCTATAATATCAGACGTACGTTCTCTGATCCTGTCATTCAGCGCATCTTCAAATAGTTCGATATACTGGTTAAAAGAGCTGAAAATGGCATATTTAACGTCAAATTTATGCTCACTGATTTTCGTCTTAATCAGTTTTTTTAATTCGGGGTCATTTAATATCTGGATCTGTGCATCCAGGATATCTCTAACATCACTGTCTCCGGCTTTTGGTTTCAGATCTGCAAGTTCTTCACTGGCAGTCTTTAATACCTCCTTATATTTCCTGATATGATCGTCAATTTGCTCCTCCCGTATTTTATCAGGCCGGTGACTGATTTTTTCAGCGCTCAAAAAATATACGTTTCCGACAGCAATTCCTGATGAGGCAGGCTTCCCTTCGATTTTTACATTTTCTCCAACTGCTGTCAAACTGCTACCTCTTTATTCTGATTTATTCTGAATCAAATTTATTGTCAACCAGGTTTTTTATTGCATCCATCGCTTCTTTTTCGTCAGGCCCATCTAAAATAAGTTCAATTTCCGTATTATGGTCAGCGGCCAGAGTCATTACCCCTAAAATGCTTTTACCATTTACCCGGTATCCGTACATCTCTATAAAGAATTCAGATTTATACTTAGATGCAAGTTTTACCAGCGCGGCAGCCGGTCTTGCATGCAGTCCGGATTCATTCTGTATTTTTACTTTTTCTTTAACCATTCATTAAATTATTTAGAAAGTGATAAGAAGAAGATAATAGCTTTCTAAATGAAAAGTGAAGAGATTGGCAACTGCTATTTAAAAATATCAACCACACAACACCTTATGTAAACCGGTATCAATTTATAATTTATTTTTCCCGGACAGACAGGCCGCTCAAGCGATTTAGCTCTAAAGCAGTGCAAACAGAAATCCGTTCAGAATCATCAGAACTATACTGAATATTAGCGCCCATGCAAAGCTTTGGATTTTGAAACCGTCAACCAGCTTGTCAACAAGCATCAGCATCCATGCATTGATTACCAATATAAACAGACCAAGTGTTATTATAGTAAGAGGTAAGGTCAGCAACAGAATGAGCGGTTTTATAAATGCATTTACCAGAGATAGTAAAACTGCCACTCCGATTGCTGTCAGATAATTCTTAACTTCTACCCCGTTTAATATATATGCACCAAAAAAAACGGCCAGACTGTTTATTAATATTGTAAATATCATGTCTTTGATAATTATGAGTTAATGTTTAACACATTTTATCTGTACGTAAGACTTCAAAAAAAGTTCAGAAATAAACCGATGATTCACTGGAAATTATTTAAATTCCCTGCTCTTCCCCCTGAGTATTTGTACCAGGCGCTTAAGCTAAGACAGGATATTTTTATTCTGGAACAAACTTGCTTTTATCACGATATCGATAATCTTGATCAGATCAGCCTGCATTTATTTTTAATCTCTGAAAGTGAAATTGCGGGTTACCTGAGAATTGTGCCTCCTGAAAATAAGTTTAAAGAAGTATCCCTCGGGAGAATATTGATTGCTTCAGATTTCAGGGGTAAAAAACTTGGTTATAAACTGGTTGAAAAGGGAATTGAAGTGGCAACAGAATATTTTGAAGGCCCTGTTCGAATTGAAGCACAAGAATACCTTCAGCGATTTTATTCAGGGCTGGGCTTTAAAAAAGATTCAAAAATATATGAAGTGGATGGTATTAATCACTTACAAATGATACTCAAAAATGAAAAGACATCATAAGCGATCTTTCAATTAATACTTTTAAACCTGTTTTATTGTTTCAGACATGGTTAATCAGCAATTACATACTTTTCTTTGATGCAATTCTACATCTGTACTGATTTTTAACTCTCTGTTTCCCCATAGTTTTTCACAGAAAGGTTTAAATTTTGCTCAACCGGTAATTACCACAATCCCGATTATAACAAGCAGAGTGACTTTAAATAAGATTGCCTTCCAATTTCTCATTATACAAATAAATCATTAAACGTTAGAGACTCCTAATTGTGGCTTGTATTTACGGTTTTTTTTTGTAAACGTCAAGTTATCCACAAAAATTAATTTTGAATTAAATAATAAAGTTACAGTTCAAATCTATCAAGTAAGAGCACTCTGGATAGCTTTTGTTACAGTTTAACAAAAAAATATTTCTCTGAGTAAAAATTATCAACACTACAGGTTAGGAAATTTTCTTTTTTTGAAGTCTTCTGGAGTTTCCAATAACGTTAACAGAGCTCATAGCCATTGCCGCTTCAGCCAAAACAGGATGCATCAAACCTGCCATAGCTACAGGTATCATCACAACATTATAGAAGAAAGCCCAAAATAGATTTTGGCGTATTTTTTTAAAAGTTGCATTACTCAATCTAAGTGCTTTTAAAACGGCACTGAGTTTACCATCAATTAAAATTATGTTTCCAGCTTCTATTGCAATATCTGTTCCTGTGCCGAGTGCTATGCCTACATCTGCTTGTGTCAGTGCGGGTGCATCATTCACGCCATCTCCAACCATTGCAACTACATACTTTTTTTCCTGTAATCGTTTTACCGTATCAGCTTTCTGATCAGGTTTAACCTCTGCTATTACTTCATCTATTCCGATTTGTTCCGCAACTGTTTCTGCAACTCTCTGATTGTCACCGGTAAGCATAACTGTTTTATATCCAAGCTCATGGATTTTTCGGATAGCATCGGCTGTGTCTTCCTTTAATTGATCGGCAACGGCAATTACTCCTGCCACTTTTCGGTCAGAAACTGCAAATACTGCTGTTTTACCGGCATTTTCAAATTCTGACGCTTTTTCATGAATATTTTTATCCAGGGTGATCCCCTCTTTTTTTAAAAGATCCCGGTTTCCGACAACTATTTCTCTTTTGTCAGAACGACCCTTTACACCCATCCCTGCAATAGATTTAAAATTTTCAGCACTGTCCGGAAATCCAATATTCTGATTGTTCACAAATCTTACAATTGCTTTTCCTATAGGATGTTCCGATAAATTTTGAACGGCTGCGATACCGGCCAGAAGTTTATTTTTATCTTCTGATTCAAAAAACCATGTATCAGTTACCGACGGTTCACCTGCAGTCAGTGTTCCGGTTTTATCAAATATAATATGTGTAACACTGTCCAGAATCTGAATGGCTTCTCCCTGGCGAATTAAAATCCCGTTTTCAGCTCCAACCCCTGATCCCACCATCAGGGCTGTTGGTGTTGCAAGACCCAATGCACACGGGCAGGCAATTACCAGCACGGCGAGTCCTGCAAAAAATGCCTGGCCAACCGGATTCAAGTCTGCTACAATCCAGGGTATAAAACCATCAGCCCATTGTATCACAGGCAGGAATAAATCGGGAAAAATCAGCCACGCTAAAAATGTAGTCAGAGAAATGAGTAATACCACAGGAACAAAAACTTTAGTGATACGGTCTGCAAACTCCTGAATTGGCACTTTCGATCCCTGGGCTTCCTCTACCATTCTGATTACCCTGTTCAGGAATGTATCTTCACCAACAGAAATGGCCTGAACCCGTATGGTTCCATCAGAATTAATTGTTCCGCCAATTACCTCATCTCCTTCTCTCTTGGTTACCGGCATAGACTCCCCGGTTACCATTGATTCATTAACAGAAGACTCTCCATGAACCACTTTTCCATCGGTAGGAATCTTTTCACCGGGCCGCACCAACATGGTGTCGCCTATTCGCAGTTCACCGAGTTTAATAACCTCTTCCCGGCCATTACGAATAACTCTTGCAGATTCAGCCTCAAGAGTCAGCAGTTTTGTGATAGCTTCCGAAGCTCTGCCCTTCGCTTTGGTCTCGATGTACCGGCCTGTAAGGTGAAAGGCCATGATCATCGCAGCAATGGCAGTAAAACTTTGCATCGTAAACGAAAACCAGCCAAGAATACCAGCCATGGCCATCAGACCGGTAAACAGTGATGCCACAGTACCCAATGCTATCAAAACATCCATATTAGGGCTCAAATTGAGAGCTGACTTTACAGCACTTTTAAGTGTATCCCAGCCCGGATAAAAAATAACCGCAGACGCCGCAGCTGTCATAATGGCTTCCGATACGATCGATCCGTGTGCATGCCCCCGAAAAATCATTTCCGCAAACATCCAGATCATAAGCGGAGCCGTAATTATCCAAGACCAAATTAACCTTTGCCGGGCATCATCCAGTTTTTCCTGTTCTCTTTTTCTCTTATCCTCAAGGCGATTTTGTGCTTCTTCTTTCTTATGCACAAGCTCAAACCCGGCATCCTGAACAGCAGCAGCAATCTCATCAGGGTCTGTAAGGTGTTTATCAAAAGTTACTACTGCTTTCTCTGTTGCAAGGTTTACATCACTTTCAATAACACCTTCTATCGAATCGATCGCCTTGCTGACGCTGTTAACGCAACCTGCACAATGCATTCCATTTACTTCAAACGATATTTTAGTGATATCTGAAGAAATGGAAAAACCTGCTTCGGATACAGCATTTTTCAATTCAGGCCAGCCGGGCTCATCTGAATTGCATACAATCGTCGCTGTTTCGTTAGCAAAATTTACCGTGGCTTCGGATACATGATTTACGCCAGACAATGCCTTTTCAACTGAATTGGCACACCCGGCACAATGCATTCCCTCAATTGAAAATGATAATTTTTTAGACATTTATAAGATTTTAGTTAAAGGTATTCCGCATTTTCTGGTTGCCGGTCTGCGCACCCGGACCATTTTAAGCGATTACAACTGAGTTGAAAATAGGAATATTGGAGTTCAAACAACTTACGATTCTGAAGAGCAGATGTGTAATATTTTTAGATCAAAGATGATCGAGAGGCGTTCTTTTTTTTTCGGGATCTTTTAAATACTCCGTTACAGTTTGGCCAGTTACCTTTTTAAATTGATTTGAAAGATACTGCACACTGCTGTACTTCAGTTTCCAGGCAATTTCACTCAGCGTCCATTTTTTATAGCTCAGAAGCTCTTTCGCTTTCTCAACTTTAAGCCGGATCAGGTAAGATTCAATGGTTTGATTTTCCCTTTCTGAAAAAAGATTGCTTAGATATGAATAGTTGTAGTTCAGCCGCCCGGAAAGGTACTCTGATACTTTCTGGGGTTCTCTTTGATCCTCGAGATAAGATAAATATTCTATAAGAGCAGATTTTATCTGAACAGCAATTGCAGTTTCGCGATCCAGAATAAGCTCAAAGCCTGCACTTTTCAGTTTGCCGTTAAGCTCATCCAGTTGGTCCCGGTCTATTCTCTGTTTCAAAACCACTTCCCCGAGTTTAATCGTTTCTGCTTCCAGGTTCATATCAGATATGACTTTCTCAACAGACTCAACACATCGCGGACAGACCATATTTTTGATGGAGAGTGTCATAAAACAGATGCTATTTACATTTTTGCGGATTAAACGAATCTATACACAAATTACGCAAATAAAACGGCTTGTTACCCAAAGAATTGTTTTAAAATGACGTAAGTACGCTGGTCTCATAATAATTTAATCAATAAACCGGCTTACTCTGATCAAATAAATTGTTATTCAACAGTCACGCTCTTGGCAAGATTTCTGGGCTGATCTACATCACATCCCCGGTTTACTGCAATATAGTAGGATAACAGCTGCAGGGGAATAACGGTTAGTAGCGGGGAAAAACAATCTTCAGTACCTGGAATCGATATTTCAAATTCAGCCAGGTCTTTTACTCCGCCGTTCTCGTTGTTTGTGATAGCTATAATTCTGCCTTTTCTTGCCCTTACTTCTTCGATATTTGATATCATCTTATCGTTTGTATGATCTGTAGCTGCTATAACAACTACCGGCATCATTGCATCGATCAGGGCAATCGGGCCGTGTTTCATTTCAGCCGCCGGGTAACCCTCTGCATGTATGTAGGAGATCTCCTTCAGTTTCAATGCACCTTCAAGGGCAACAGGGAAGTTGTAACTTCGCCCGAGATATAAAAAATTAGGGGCATACGTAAAAAGCTGGGCCAATTTTTCAATTTTATCTGCCTGCTTTAAAATCCGGTCAACTTTGCCGGGTATTGAATCCAATTCTGAAATCAGTTTAGCAGCCTCTTCTTTTCCTATGGTGCCATTACTTTGACCTATTGCAATCGCCATCATGGTAAGAACTGCTACCTGACCTGTAAAAGCTTTTGTAGAAGCTACTCCAATTTCGGGACCTGCATGAATATAAACACCGGCATCTGTTTCTCTGGCGATTGTAGATCCTACAACATTACAAACCCCGATCACCAGTGCACCCCTCTGTTTCGCTTCTCTTAAAGCAGCCAGCGTATCGGCAGTTTCACCACTTTGTGAAACTACAAGCATCACATCTCCTTTGCCTATCAGCGGGTCTCTGTATCTGAATTCGGATGCGTATTCAACTTCAACAGGCATTTTGGCAAGGTGCTCAAACAGGTATTCGCCTACCAGAGCAGAGTGCCAGCTTGTACCGCATGCAGCAATTACTACCCGGTTTGCATTCACAATATCGTCTAAGACCTCTGATATTCCCCCCAGCTGTATACGGTTTCGTTTTTTATCAAGCCTGCCTCTCATACAGTCAGAAAGTGCTCTTGGCTGCTCGAAAATTTCCTTCAGCATAAAATGCGGATAGCCTGCTTTTTCAATCTCTTCGAGACTCATTTCGAGCTCATAAATCTCTTTTGTGAGCGGTACATCCTCAATTGTTTTTACCTCGTAGCCTTCTTTTGTAACAACAGCCATTTCACCATCATCCAGGTAGACAACCTTATTGGTGTACTCCACTATCGGAGAGGCATCAGAAGCGATAAACATCTCATCTTCACCTATTCCCAGCAGGAGTGGCGAACCTTTCCTTGCTACATAAATTTTATCGTTCTGATCCATATTTACAATAGCAAGTCCGTATGTACCGATTACCTGCTTCAGGGCCAGTTGTATGGCATGTTCAAAAGAGACCTTAGTCTCTGACTGATAAATTTCTTCAATCAGTTGTGCTATAATTTCAGTATCAGTATCACTTTTAAACGTACGTCCCCTGCTCTCAAGATTTTTCTTAATCGCCCCGTAATTCTCAATAATGCCGTTGTGTACAACAGCGATTTTTCCGGATTCACTCAGGTGAGGATGCGAGTTAATATCATTTGGCTGGCCATGGGTTGCCCATCTTGTGTGTCCAATACCAATTTTTCCCAGTAATGGACGGCTTTTTAACTCATTTTCAAGATTCTGTACTTTTCCTTTGCCCTTCCTGATGCACATCTCCCCATTCATCAGTGCGATTCCGGCCGAATCATATCCCCTGTATTCAAGCCGTTTTAATCCCTTAACAAGAATATCAGCCGCCTTTTGTTCACCTATATATCCTACGATTCCACACATTGTATTTAAAACTCCGAATATCTTTACCTTGTTGAAATATTTAGCTTAATTTAAGACTGTAGCGGGGAATTAAAAACCCCGCAGCGTTTGAATTTATTAATTAAAATTGCTTAATCCGTGGAAATAATTTGTTTTTTTGAAGACGAACTTTGCAAGAACCTGGAGCCACTGACTCTTACAAGGCCAGCGGACGATCTTCGTTGCGGTATTCTTACAATGAGTGAAAAATGGTCTCTCACTCTTGATATAGGCATTATTACAAGAAATTTGAAAGATCACCGTAAAGAAGTTTACAAAACCGAATTGCCGGATGAAGCCCACTCTTTCTTGTGGGTCAATCCGCGCGTTTTGCCGGATCAGCATATAAGCTCCAATATCCTCTTGCTTAATAGCGGAGAATATCTTGTGAGTGATGAACTGGTTATTGCAGCTAAAGTTCCTCCTGAAACTCATTTTAAATGGATAGAAAATAAACCCGTGTTTTCATCTCTGAAAAAACTACATGTAAACCGGTCACCAGAAAGATTCAGTAATTTATGGGATTTGATTTCCATGAATGGCAGTGAAATAGTTCATGATATCAACAGGCTGGGTAACCTGGAGCCCATCGGGGAAAACAGCCATTTTACCATTACCGGCGAGCATGGTGTGCTGTCAGACGAGAATGTAGAAATTGAACCCGGCGTGGTTTTTATAACAAATGATGGCCCCATAGTACTGCAGGATAACAGTAAAATTATGGCCAATTCCGTAATCAGGGGCCCCTCAGTTATTTGCCGCGGTTCTACTGTGAAAACCGGTGCCAAAATTTACAAAAACACGACGATAGGGCCTGTGTGTAAAGTGGGAGGAGAAATTGACAACTGCATATTTCACTCCTACGCAAATAAAGCGCATGACGGGTTTACAGGAAATTCAATCTTTGGGCAGTGGACAAACCTCGGTGCTGATACTAACACGTCAAATATGAAAAACAACTACAGTAAAATTGCAATTACAGATTTTCATACCGCTGAAAAAACAGATACGGACCGCCAGTTTTTTGGAACTGTTTTAGGTGATCATTCCAAAACTGCCATCAACACTATGCTAAATACCGGTTCAATTTGCGGTGTTTCATCCAATATTCTGAGTTCCGGATTTCCGCCAAATCACATCCGCTCTTTTACCTGGATCAGCGACAAAAACAAGACCACGTATACTTTTGAGAAAGCTGTTGAAACAATGAAAATCATGATGGCAAGACGAAACGTAGCTTTGACAGATAATTATATTGAAATGATGAAAGCGATATTTGAATCTGAAAATTAAAAAACAGTTCTTGTTACTATTCAATTACGGAATCCTGATTCCCTTCACAAAATAAACTCAAATCCATATTGCAAAGTGGAGTGAAAGCTTGCTATATTTAAAATCTTTGGGAAAACAGATTACAATATGATCTGTATGCAATGCTGGTTTTCACCGTCCGTCAGTTTTCCGAATCCCGGAATTCATTTCGGGACTGACGGATTCAGGGACGGGCTGGCAACAGGCTTTTTTGATTTACTGAATGATTTACATTGGTTCACCCTTGCCCGGCTGGCGGAATTGGTAGTCCGTCGGCTGACGGATTCAGGGACGGGCTGGCAACAGGCTTTTTTGATTTACTGAATGATTTACATTGGTTCACCCATGCCCGGGTGGCGGAATTGGTAGACGCGTGCGTTTCAGGGACGTATGCTGGTAACAGCGTGGGGGTTCGAGTCCCCCCTCGGGCACTTTTAAAATCATTATGCAGTAAAGACCGCCAATTTCACAATTCGCTCATTCCCCATCTCTATACATCCTGAACCACGCTAAAATGTGATCCACCTTGGTCATCATCTGGCTGGGGCGATTTGATATGAAATGGGCAGATCCCGGTATTTCTACAAGGACTGTTTCAATTTTTCTGAGTTTTAACGCATGATAGAGCTGGCTTGCCTCAGACAATGGTGTTCTCAAATCATCGGTCCCCACCATCACAAGCGTCGGAGTTTCAATATTGCCGACAAGTGAGATTGGAGAATACTTCCAGTACTCTTCAAAATTTTCCCATGGCTGTCCCGGGTAACGGTATTCAGCATACCCGTAGTAGTTATCGGCGGTGAGGGTTTTGCTTATCCAGTTCATTACAGGTTTTATGACCGCCGCCGCCCTGAAGCGGTTGTTTTTCCCGATAATCCATGATGTCATTGTCCCGCCGGCACTGCCTCCCGTTACAAAAAGGCTGTCGCTGTGAACAAAACCTATATCCAGAATCACATCCACACCGTCCATGACATCCTGGTAGTCATCCCCGGGATAGTCGTGATAAAGAAGGTTCCCAAACTCCTCACCGTAACTGGTGCTTCCCCTCGGATTCGGATAAAATACGACATAACCGTCAGCTGCATAGAGTTGCATTTCAGGTGAAAATCGGTCGCCGTAATTGGTAATTGGTCCGCCGTGATTTTCAACCAAAAGCGGGTACTGCCGATTTTCGTCAAAATTCGGTGGTTTTACAATCCATCCGTGGATTTCCCTTCCGTCAACGGTAGAGTTGTACCAAATCTCTTCTGCTTCTCCCAGCTCCCGGTTCGGCAGCAAATCACCGTTCAGATCGGTAAGCATCAGGGGCTCGCTATCACCGCGGGAAATCACAGCCAGTTCTGCAGGATGATAGGGTGTAGTCTGGTTCATCGCAATCTTACCGTTGCCAGATACTGTAAAAGAGCCGCCGCTGTATGGCCGGCCAACCGAGGTGCCTCCCAAATTGTGTGCAACTACCGATACATTGCCATTCAGATCGGTATACGCGACTTTCGTATTTCCTTTATCATCATACATAAGATAGATGCCATCACCACTTTCGGTCCACTCTACAGCTGAGATGCTTCTGTCAAACCCCGTTTTTATTTCTCGTTTACCGGAACCATCGCGGTCCATTACATAAAGACGGTTTACCTGGTAGGTTTGAATTTTATCATCATACCCCAGATATGCAATTTTGTCTCCGTCGGGAGAGATTTTTGGACTGAAATCAGGCCCAAATCGATCTGTCAGGGATGTGATGGATCCATCAGAAAATTTTACGCGGTAAATTTCACTATTTCTTCTCTCAAACTCCCAATCATCATGCCGGTTAGCTGAAAACAGGAGTCCGCTGCCGTCGGGCAGCCACTCGGGAGCTGCCGTGTGATGGTAATCACCGGCAGTTACCTGCGCAGCAGTACCACCTTCGGCAGGCACAACAAAAATGTGCGAAAACCCGGGTTCAATATACCCAGAACCATCTGATTGATAATTCAGGCGTTTGGTAACCCTGGGATGATCTGCCCATTCAGCCCCTTCCGGTTTTTGGGGAGACGGAACAAGGGTGGGATTCGGCTCGGCCACTTTCATGGTAAAGGCTATTTTATCACCATCCGGTGACCAGGAAATTCCACCGGCTGATTCATCCAGTTGCGTGATTCTTGAATAGACACCCGATTCAATCCAATAGACGTAAAGCTCATTCCCATGATCCGGATCGCTGCTGGTAAACACTATTTTACTGCCATCAGGCGACCATCTTGCATTCGACTCATTCTTCTCAAGGGAAGTGAGTTTTCTGTGGTCACTTCCATCTGACTTTATGATCCAAAGGCGTGATGTTCTGCGGTCTGTCATCTTATCCATTCCCTGCCGTTGATAAACAATAAGATCTCCGTCAGGAGAAATCCGGGGATCCGCCGCCCATTCAAGTTCAAAAATATCCATTCCGGAAAACAGATCAGATTCCTGGCCAAATATTTGTAATGGAAACAGATAGAGGATTATCAGAAGGTAAAAAGCCGGCATACCGGATCGTCTGATTTTGCTCAAATGTTCAGGGATTCTCTTCTTCCGATTCATCATTTTTATTTTTTGAAATTTCTTTTTCGTTTTCAGCACCTTTGGCCTGTTTAAACTCTTTAATTCCCTGCCCGAGACCTCGCGCGAGCTCAGGTATTTTTTTGGCTCCAAAAAGAAAGATGATCAGAATAATGATAATAATTACCTCAAACCCGCCGAGAAATCCCATTTAATTACCTGTGTATAAATTTTTTTATTATTTATTTGCTGGTCAACTTAAGCTTTTTGGCAGGAAATATCCGCAACTAATTATTCCAAAGCTGTCTCCGGTACAATATATTTTGTAAATATTATCCTCATTAAATATACTACTAAAATTATCTTCCGTGAAAACGGGGAAAGAAAATTCTTTAACCTGAAAGATATTGAGATTACTATTTACCTTCCTCTCACTTCAGAAAGCCTCGTCGAAATATCGGATGAAAAAATAACAATGAATCGTACGTAAACATTTATGTAATAAATGTTAAAGACGGAACCCATTTCCGGACCAGAGCAAAAGTGGATTCAGGAATATTAAAAATTGCAGATTTTCCAGGAACCCTGTTTTCGCTACTCCGGTTCGTAAAAATCAAGTTTGGCCAGAAGAGAGCAAAAAAACTCAAAAAGTACTATGAAAGTTTTAATGAGAAGCTCTCAGACCTTCTTGAGGACAGCAGACGGGTTTACGTATTAAGAAATGTCAAAATTGAATTGTTATAATATCATTTTATTACAGGATTATATCATTCTTACTATTTTATAGTATTTAACTCTCACTTTTTTATCTTCCTTCCAATAACCATCTAACTTAGATTACATTATGATTACATCAATGACGGGTTTTGGACGCGGGGATTTTTCTTCTGACGGCTTTCATGTTACTGCAGAAGTAAAAACATTGAATAGCCGATACCTCGATATATCTATCCGACTGCCGCAATCTTTGCAGCACAAAGAATTTGACCTGAAAGATGTTATTCAGAACTATGTAAGCCGGGGAAAGATCAACGTAAATGTTAACCTGGACAAATCTAAAACAGGTATTCCAAATATAACTTACAGCCCTGAAATGGTTAAGAGCTATATTGAAATGCTTGAAGGGATCAGAAGAGAATCTAACCTGACTGAACCAGTTCAGGTTAGAGATATTCTTCGGTTTGAAGATATTTTTGTCCAGCGGGAGGATGATCCTGAAACTGTTAAAGAAATTTGGAAATGCACTGTTGAAGCTACCAAATCTGCGCTTCAGGCGGCAAATAAAATGAGGTCGCAGGAAGGAGCTGAATTAAAAGATGATCTTGCCGCACTGCTTGATGATATCAGCGGACTTCTGAAAGATATTGGCTCAGCATCCCGCGCTAATGCATCACTGGTTAAAGAAAAACTCCGGAAGCGGATAGAGGAACTGGTGCAGGATGAGAAAATTAATGATGACCGGCTTGAAATGGAGGTGGCGCTTCTGGTAGATAAAATGGACATCAATGAAGAGATCGTAAGACTGAATTCACATATTAAATTTTTCAGGGATGCTCTTGAGGATAATGAAAACGTGGGACGCAGACTTAATTTTTTATGCCAGGAAATTAACCGGGAACTGAATACAATCGGATCCAAATCAAGTGATTCGGTAATCGCTCATCATGTGGTAATCGGAAAGGAAAAACTGGAACAAATGCGGGAGCAAGTACAAAACATTGAGTAAAAAAGGTAAACTTATCATTCTGACAGCCCCGAGTGGTGCGGGTAAATCAACTTTCGCAAAACGCCTTTTATATGAATTTCCAAATCTTGTCTTTTCGGTAAGCGCCACCACCCGGAAGCCCAGGAAAGGTGAAACAGATGGCATAGAGTATCACTTCATCAGCAAAGATGAGTTCGAAAAAAAAATTGAAAAGGGTGAGTTCGCTGAGTGGGAAAAATTTTATAATGGAACTTACTACGGAACATTCCGCTCAGATATTGAGAAACTGAGAAATAAAGGTTATTTTGTCTTGCTTGACATTGATGTATTGGGTGCATTAAATATCAAAAACGATTTTCAGAATGATGCACTTGGTATTTTTATTAAACCTCCGTCACTTGAGGTGTTAAAAGAAAGATTGATTAAACGCGGAACAGAAACAGAGGAATCTCTTGGTGTCAGGCTTGCCCGGGCTGTCAAAGAGATAGAGTTTGCAGACAGATTCGATGTTGTGATCATCAATGATGAGCTTGAATCAGCTTACAAGCAAACAAAGAAAGCCGTGATAAATTTTATAAACCCATAATTATTTAGTTATGCCTATTAAAACCCTGAATGTTGAAAATCTCGGCGGAAGTGCCGGCAACAAATATGAAAAAATTGTTGTAATGTCGAAACGTGCCCGTCAGATAGCTGCCCAGGAAAAGCTGGAGCTTGACGATAAGCTCAAGTACTTTGAAGGATTTGAAGAAGAGGATGAATTCACCTTTAATGAGGAGCAGGAGCGTATTTCCAAAACCTTCGAAAAATTACCCCATCCCACACAGAGATCCGTAGACGAAATGCTAAAGGATAAAGTCTACTACCGCTATCCTAACGAAGATATCTGATCATGCTTGCCGGTAACCGTATCTTACTTGGTGTTACCGGCGGTATAGCCGCTTATAAAGCGGTATTTTTGCTTCGCGAACTTCAGAAGTCCGGTGCCGAAGTCAGGGTAACCATGACTCGTGCAGCTGCCCGGTTTGTAGGTATTGATACGTTCAGCTCGCTATCCGGTCATGAGGTGGCTATTGATGTTTTTAATGAAAGTGGCGGAAGCGAAAGCTGGACAAAACATATACATTGGGGTGAATGGGCTGATCTGTATGTAATCGCACCGTGTACAGCAAACACACTCTCAAAACTGGTGCATGGCCAGTCAGATAACATGCTCACTTCCACCGCACTGGCTGCCAGGTGCCCCGTTTTAATCTGCCCTACTATGGACGGCGAAATGTATAACCATCCGTCTGTACAGCATAATCTCAGCAGAGCTAAAGAGTTTGGGTATTTCATACTGGAACCTGAATCCGGGTACCTTGCAAGCGGACTTGAAGGAAAAGGCCGTCTTCCGGAAACAGCCGACATCCTAGAAAAGATAAAATCACTGTTGCTCGAAAAAAAAAAGAGTAACCTTCTGCATGGAAAGCAGGTAGTTGTTACAGCTGGTCCCACTCGTGAATTTCTTGATCCGGTCCGATTTATTTCAAATCCGAGCAGCGGTAAGATGGGCGTTGCAATGGCAAACGCAGCAAAACAGCTCGGTGCAGATGTAACTCTTTTACACGGTCCTGTCTCCGTAAAAATCCCGGAAAGAATGGAAAGTGAATCGTTTACCTCTGCAACTGAACTTTTTTCCCTGGTAAAAAAGCACCAAAATGCTGATATTTTTATTCTTGCTGCAGCTGTTTCCGATTTTTCACCAACCTCAGTGTCTGAATCAAAAATAAAAAAAGAGAGTGCTGATAAGAGAATTGAATTAAAAGAGAATCCTGATTCACTTAAATGGCTTGGAGAAAACAAACAGGATGACCAGATTCTGATCGGTTTTGCCATGGAGACAGAAAAGCTTGAAGAAAATGCGGCTAAAAAACTGAATCAAAAAAACGCTGACTGGATTTTGGCAAATAACCTGGCAGACAAAAATTCCGGCTTTGAATCAGATACAAATCAATTGCTTTTAATCGGTAAAAAAATAAAAAAAGAGTTCAGCGGAACAAAACCGGCAATTGCAGAAGAGATTCTGAATTTTATATTCTCTCAATAAAAGACTTTTTCCAGAACCAGCCCCTTTGCAGGTGCTGAAAATCCCTTTAATTCCATTTCAGGAGCTTTCAGCATCTCTTCGAAATCTGATATCTCCATTCTGCCGGATGCAACTCTAACCATAGATCCGACAAGCCGGCGGACGAGGTGTCGTAAAAAGCGATTGCCCCAAATCCGGAATATGAGTTCTTCTTCCATGTCAACCCATTCCGAATGCTCGATGGTACAAATGGTGGTACCAAAATCCCTGTCTTCAGTTTTCGAAAAATTTATGAAGTCATGAGTTCCCTTTACCAATGCAGCACAAGAGTGTAATAATTCAGAATTCAGAGGCTTTGATACATACCAGCTGTAATTTCTCTTTAACGGGTTCTGACGAGTATTTACCTGGTAGCGATACTGTCGTGAAATTGCATCAAACCTTGCATGAAAATCATCAGACACCTTTTCGATGTCAATTACGGCAATAGCTTCCGGCAATATTCCCCGCAAAGCGTGAAGTATTTTTCCGGTAGTTTTGGTTTCGGGCAGATCAGTGTGGGCAACCTGTCCTTCAGCGTGAACACCCGCATCGGTACGTCCCTGTCCAAAGATCTCTATTTCTTGTTGAAAAAGGCGGGAAAGAGACTTTTCAACTTCACCTTGTATGGTAGACTGACCGGGTTGATTTTGCCATCCGGCATAGTCAGCACCATCATACCTGATCGTAATCTTGCACCGCGACATTCCTAAAAATTGAACTTGATGTTGGCCATCATTCCGCTTGTATTTCCCGGTTCATCAATTACCGGTGATAACGAAATTTCAGGTGCTCCTTCAATATTTTTAGCCCTGACAAATGCACTTATGCCTGATACAACCCTGTTAGCAACCAGCAGAGTTATAATGGCAGGCAGCTGTGAATCTATTCGATCGGCATCGTCCCTGAGACTGCTGTACCTGTTACGGTCATCTGCAGAAGCCCATAGCCAGCGATTTTCGGGTGTATCCTCAATAATCTGGTCCCAGTTTCTGCTTCTTCGCTGAAAGTCATTGTGTTCTTCAAGTGAGTTAAACCTGCCGATCGCAAGCCGGAACGACCGGTCTTTATCATCAGGATTAACACCAGCGCGCAGCTGTGCAAGAGAAACTGCCTGGTCCTGCATATTATTAACCCTTGCATTTAGTCCAAAAAAAGCAGCCAGCATAACTATATCAGCCGCAAGATGCACCTGTCCACGTGTCCAATCAGTTTTATCGACATAGTGATGGCCCCACCCCGGTATAACCACAGAACGCAAGAGCGCGCCTCTCGGGTCAGGCTGTGCCTCTGCTGAAAGGGGCTGCATAAAAAGGATCAGCCCAAACAAAATTAACAGGTAATATTTGTATTTACTTATTGGCATCTTTCTCACGTAACCAATGTCGGAAAATTGATACGCTAAATCCACCCATTAATAAAAATGTTCCGAGCCATACAGCTGAGACAAAAGGTTTCTTTTCTGCGACTACTACAACCCAGTCTTCTTCGAACTCCTCGTCAAGCCCGCCTACAGAAACTTCTATTGCATCATTTTCCGGATTTACACCTGTAAACTGAAGAATCAATCCCCATTTTTCAATTTCGAGAGGAGGAGAATAGGTATAGCTCCGACCATCTTCCGTATAGACAGCAAAAAGGGGAACTGTTTCATACATACTTCCGCTTGGGGTATGCAACACTTCAACAATTGAACGGATTCCGATCAGCGTACTGTCAGGAAGGTGTTCTTCACTTGCAGGCTGAAAATCTCTGAATGTAAATTGAAAATTACCGGCATTCGCCGTCTCCCCTTTTCCTATTTCAATCTTCTGAACTTGCTCTTCACTGTTTTGCCCGTCATCGGATACAGGCTGAACATTGTTTCTTTTCTTTACCAACTCATTTTGCGTTTCGACATACTCACTCCCTGCTACATACAGATAAATATCACTCAGAAACCCGCTCCTGATATCCGGATCAACCGACCATTCAACATTATTTGCAGATGAAGAAGTTAGCATAGGATAGACTTCCGGGTTCATATAGAATGGGCTTCCCCCGTCAATTGGTTCAAATTTGAGCCGGTAGGTTTGCTGTCCCGGCCTGGGCGTATCCGAAAGCGCATACCCCTCGTAAGTAACCATATATTTGTTATTTACAAGTTTAGGCCGGTTAAGTTTAAGCTCAAACATTTCGACCTTTTGTGTAATTGGAAAACCCTGTTCATCAAAAGCCTCACCAATTTCAACCCGGTGGTTATAGTTGGCGGCTGTTTCATCGAGCAGATGCTCGTTATATGCAGAGGATGCAAGTATTCCTAAGAGTAAAACTCCGAACCCGGTATGTGTGAGAGTGCCGCCCACAAGTTTCGGATTTTTCCTGAGCAGGTAAAGCAACATAGAGCCATTTCCGATTACTGCAAACCAGGCGGCAAACACCAGTATCATATAGTAGATGTTACGGACTGATCCGAATACAATCGTTAAGGTAGCAAGTATGGAGGTCAGCAAAAGAGGAACAACCATAGCACCAGACAGGGATTCCCAATTATGTTTTTGCCAGAAGAGATACTGACCAATTACAGTCAGCATTGCCATAACTATGGCTATAGGTAAACTCCAGTTATTGTAAAAACTGATATCAGGCGGCGTTGGATCGCTCACAAAAAGCTTACCAATTATTGGGGAGCTTGTGCCGAGAATAATTATGGCTCCCAGGATAAACAGCATCATGGAGCCTGTAAATGTGAAAAACTCCTTTGTGAGTATACCTGTTTCGTTTTCCGGACTCGGAAGCTCCTTATAGCGGTAGATGAAAAAACCGATTCCGATTACAATCATAACCAACATGTATACGAGGAGCTGATTGTAAAGGCCAAGATCTACAAAACTGTGGACTGACTGATCGGCGAGCACACCCGACCTGGTCAGAAATGTTTCATAAACAATAGCAACATATGCGAGTATTGCAAAAAAGATAGACGCCTTGTGGGCTCGCGAACTTTTGCGCTGAATAATCATAGCATGTATACCGGCCGTACCAATCAGCCATGGTACAAATGAAGCATTTTCAACCGGATCCCAAGCCCAGTATCCGCCAAATGAAAGTGTTTCATATGCCCAGTACCCGCCAAGAAAAATAGCAGTCAGCAGTGCCAAATTCGCACCGAGAGTCCAGGGAAGCGCAGGTTTAATCCATTCATGATATGTGCGTGTCCAGAGAGACGCAATTGCGAATGCAAACGGAACAGTCATCATTGCAAACCCGACAAATAGTACAGGAGGATGAATCATCATCCAGGGACTCTTTAATAAATCGTTCAACCCGGTTCCGTCGGCAGGTACAAAATCGGGATTGGCCTGTATAAAAGGAGCATTTGGCATCTCCTGGGCAATAGTTCTGAAAGGGGATGCACCAAGTTTCAGCCCAAACAGGTCCCAGCCGAGCAGCATTGAAATCAGGAATAGCTGAGTAAGAGTCATTACAAACATTACAGGTGCTTTGTAAGGTCTGCGCGTCCAGCGAATTAATCCAAGACCAATCAGAAATGAACAGAGAATCCAAAGCATAAAACTGCCTTCCTGTCCGCCATAAAAGGTTGAAAGCAGGTAATGAAGTTCCAGGTCGAGGCTGGAATAGTTCCACACATAAAAATATTGGAACTGGTGATCAACAATCAGATAGATCAGTATCGCTGATGATATCAGAACAGCCAGGCCTTTGGCCTGCCAGAGCCGGTCAGATATTTTTTCAAACTTCTGGTTATCGCTATTCGCAGAGATGGCATAAAAAATGAGGCCGGCGACAGCGAACATGAAAGACGCTGAAAGTAAAAGATTTCCTGTTATACCCAGCATTGACTAACCACTCTCTTCCGCATTTACAAATTCAGCTTTTGACGGGTCGTTGTATTTTGACGGGCACTTCATCAGCATCTCGCTGGCATAGAAGACATTGTTCCTCATCTCCCCTATAACGACAAGCTGGGTAGCCTGTTCAAAATTGTTTGGTTTTGGCCGGGGATAGATCACACGCCTTACATTACCATCTTCATCTTTCATATGAAATGAAAATTGCATCGCTTCCCTTGAAAATCCATACTCTTTTGAATCATCCCATTTCCCCACAACATGTGCCCCTGAACGTCCGTCAGCTTGTTCAAAATTCACATACGTGCTGATACTGTTTCCGAAATTATACATCAGGAGTGATGTAAATAAGACGATAGAGAGAACACCAATGATTAATTTAGGCTTCATGATTTTTCAGATTCAATTTCTTTTTCAAGGTCAGATACTTTGCGGTCAACTTTTATCATATAAAAAAGCAAAACAAACCAGATAATGAGGCTTACTCCCAGAACAACAAATATAAGGTCGTTTGATGCCATCATTTGAACAAACCCGGATGCGTTTTCCATTCCTTCTGCACCACTCCATTTATCCGAATATATTTGTGTTAAGGTATCAACGGTTGTTGAGGTCTGTTCTTGTGCAAATAATAAATTCATTCATGCCCGGGTTTGTATCTGTTCTTCTGCCTTTTATACCTGCTGCTCGGAATTCAATTCCGCGTTACGATTATGTTGTATATGTTCATTTACTTTTTTATACCGGTTCACGATATCCATCATCCAGAATGCAATTCCTGCAAACCCTATGATCGCGGGATAAAAGATATAACGCAACTCAGGGGCCGTCAATTCACTAAATGCCGGATTTCCTTCAGCTCCCGGATGCAGACTTGGCAACTGTCGGGGGATGATGTAGAGCAAAAAAGGAATTGTTGTAATTCCGAAAATATTGTAGACAGCCGAGATCTTAGCGCGTTTTTCAGGATCATTAAAAGCTGAACGGAGAATAAAATATGCAACAAAAATAAGCATTGCCAGTGCAGAGAGATTCATCCTGGGTTCTGCGAATGTCCACCACGTACCCCAGGTAAATCGTGCCCAAAGAGACCCGGTCAGCAACCCGCAAACGCCAAAAGCCAACCCAATCGCAGTTGCCGTTTCCGCCTTCCTGTCAAATCTCATGTTTTCATCATTCAGGTACCTTATACTGTACCAAAAAGCCATCACAAATGAGATCATCATTGTAAACCACATCGGAACATGCAAAAAAAGATTGCGTGCTGACTCTTCAAGAATCGGGATGTCGGGAATTGGAATCAAAAATCCAACTGTAATTACGGCCGTCATCCACACAGCTATAAAATACTTCCAGGCCTTCAAGGTGTTGTGAATTTAAGTTATCAGCAGAAACAAAAGATACAAAATTCTCCTGCTTTTTTTGAAACAATAATAGTAGCTTAGGAATGTGAACTGAGTGTGAATTGTTAATCTAATCAACGGGAATTGGTTAATAAAGAAAGCAGGCATGGAAAAAGATAAAAAAATTGGACTTCATCCCGACTGGCGTTCATGGTTCTGGTGGTATCTTTGGGGCATACTTCTGATACCGCTGCTGGGTATCGGGATCTACATCATCTGGCGGGCGCAGAAAACCAGGAAATCCATACGATATGAGATCTATGACAGATATATCGTTTCAAAAGACAGTAAATATTCCCAGCGGGTTGATCTCGCTGATATAAGCGGAATAGATGTTCGCCGGCGATGGATTGATAAAAAGTTCAATACAGGTGATTTACTCATTGGTTCCCCTGCTTCTGATATGGAGCTTCTCGGAATAAGGGATCCGGAAGAGACTGCCGGTCTAATCAGACACGCTGTTGCTGCAGAAAAAAAGAGACTCAGTGAAATGCAGAAATCAGCCGAACCGGATTCAGTGAATCACAATCCCGGCACCCTCGATAAACTTGACTATCTGACCGGGTTGTGGCAACAGGGACTTATCAGTGATGATGATTTTAAACAGGAACGAAAGCATTTTGAGTGACTGTGGCAGTATGCAGTATGCAGTATGCAGTATGCAGTATGCAGTATGCAGTATGCAGTAAAAAAAAGTTGATTTGGCGCTTCTTTCCAAAAAAAAAATCTGTTTGTTGACGTGCTTAAACCGACATATTCTCTGCGGACTTTGCGCTGATCTTACTGTGCTTTGCGTGAACCTCCTTTGCATTTCTCCGCGCACACTGCGGTTACATCCCCAGGAAGCCCGGTTCTGGCATCCGATTTATATGCAATAAGCATGCAATAATACCTTTATTTATAAAGTTTTATTGCAGTCTGCGTTAAGCTTCTCCCTTTGCTGCAAAAGCGCTCCTATTAGGAGCTGTATCATTTTGCAGGTAACGTTCTTCACCCGGTACTACTCTTGTGAGCCAGAAAATACCTGATACTCCTAACAGAACTGCAAACAGTATCATGGTTTGACGTACCGTAAAAAGGTTGAACTCAAGAATTAAAGATGCTGCTGTTACAGATATTGATTGTGCCAGTGTGAATAAGAGCCACTCGGTGCTGAAAACACGTCCCCTGAAAACATCGGGAGATCGCCGCTGCAACAACACAGTACTCATGACCCAATTGGATCCTGAAGACATATGGGCCATTATTACAAATAATGACATCCAGAAAATGGTTTCCATACTGCTTACAAAAATATAACAGATACAGGTAAACATCATAAATAAACCAATAGCACGAATCCAGCCTGACTCTTTTTTGAACAGGCGCCTTCCAACCACCGGGCCGATACCGGTTCCTATTCCCCTTGCTGCATAGAGGATTCCCAAGCCAACGCTTCCCATCATAAGAATCTCTTCTGATACTATGATAAGCAGGTATACCAGGGCACCTAAACACATGGTGAAAGTACCTTTTGCAAAGGCCGGTCTCAAAATCTGTTTATTCGACTTCAGAAATCTGAATCCTTCTTTAATTCCGGTAAGCGGATTCCTGTTTTTAATTTTTTCCTCATCAGTCATCTCTTTTTGAGGAATATCAGCTCTAAATATGAACCAGCCTGAAACAATGTAACTGATTGCATTTAAGATAAAGACAGTATCCGTACCGAGGTAGCCAGTGGCAAGACCTCCAAGGGCCATGCCTACAGTGAAAACAGTGCTCCAGGAAGCTGCAGATAAAATATTTGCGTTTACCAGTTCTTCAGAGCTCGTCACATTGGGAATCGACGAGGTTTTAGCGGGTTCAAAAACAGCAGAGAGTGCCATCTGCAGTGCCATCAGCAGGTACGCCAGCCAGAGTGTTTCAAACGACACAATCAAAAGAAATCCCAGCACAATGATTGCACGAAACATATCACATAAGATCATAAGCTGCCGTCTGTTGAAGCGGTCTGAAACAAACCCCGCAATCGGCGAAAACGATGCAAGACTCAACATTTTAACGACAATGATCAGGCCAAGGAGAAATTCAGAGCCACTATACTGTTGTATGATCGCGTAAACAGCAAGTATCCCAAACCAGTCGCCGAAATTGGATATAATCTGGCTGAGCCACAATCTCCTGTAATTGTGATTATTGCGAACAAGATTGATATATGGATTTATTTTTACTGCCACGATAGAGAAAAAAAGAATAAATTATTAATAAAGAAGTGCCCTGCAAACAAATTAGCCGATCTATTCAATCCCTGTGCTGCCGAATCCACCGGTTCCCCTGTCAGAGCTATCTAACTTACTGACTTCCCGAATCGTTGCATGAGTTACGGGGGCAATCACCATCTGGGCAATCCGGTTCCCGTGTTCAATGATAAAAGGCTGGTCACCCAAATTGACAGCCAGTACTTTTACCTCTCCCCTGTAGTCGGCATCTATAGTACCCGGAGTATTCAGCATAGTAATGCCATGTTTCAGAGCAAGACCGCTGCGCGGGCGAATTTGCGCCTCATATCCTTTGGGAAGTGCCATTCTGAAACCAGTAGGTATGATTTTTCTCTCCCCGGGTTGTAGTTTAACAGGTTTTGAAAGAGCTGCTCTCACGTCCATTCCGGCTGCATAGGAACTTTCATAACGCGGCAGAGAGATATTTTCAAAACCGGAAATTTTTTCAAATTCAACTTCAATCTTACGTTTATTCATCAATCACTTCGTAATTCGTCAATTTAATTTTCACATTACCAAACAGCACTTTTACGTGTGCTTCAAGAGGAATCCGGCGGTCGTCTGTTGCAAACCAAGATTTAAATTCTCCGGTAAATCCAAACGGCCCGTCAATATCAGCATGCCCTTCACCTTTATACGCTTTAACGGGTTCATCAAAAGCCTCATACTCTCTCATTTCAGTTTCAGTACTGTTTTCGCCCGTCACATACCCAAGCTTATTTTCTATGTAAACAGGCAATTTAAACTCATTTTCCGTTCCTGCAAACATACGAGAAATAATAAAACTGATGTCGCCGCCACTGGCCGGCTCTACCAGTTCAAGTGTGTCCTGAGGCTGTCCGTCTTCATAAAACCGCACTTCATCTTTTTCCCGGTCAAAAACAACTTCCTGGGCTTTCTGTTTGTTTTCGTGTATGTCATCCCGCCAGAACAGATAACTGTAAACATACTCGTCATCTGTAAAAAAGAGGTTTTCGTAATGGGAAAGATTCTTTTTCACAAATGGAATCTTGTTATTCGACTCAATTATTGTCCGAAGATGATGTGCCTTTTTCCCTTTGTAGGTTGTATCGGGCAGCAATTCCACTTCAACCCACCCAACTGTAAAAAAGCTGTAGGTTACTTTGTACTCAAATCTCTCCCGTACACTGATAATGGTTTCGAGTTCCGGGGGTTCGGAATGATCAAATGAGAGTTCAGATTGCGCAATTATCCGTTCAGAATTGACGGTTAAAAGAATCAAAAAAAGCAGGGTGCTACTCAAAAAAGTTTTCAAATGCATCTTCATCATATCCTACCATAACTGCCTCATCTTTGACAATCAACGGCCTTTTAATCATTATTTGATTTTGCAGAAGCTGATCAAAAAGCTCTTCATCTGTGAGATCTTTCTTGCTCAATCCAAGCTCTTTCCATTTCCTGCCTCGTCTGTTCAGTATCGTTTCGAGACCAACCTTATGTACGTAATCTGCAAGTTTTTCAGGTTCAATCGGATCTTTTCTGATATCAATAAATTTGTAGTCAATATCGTGTTCATCCAGCCATTTTAATGTGTCTCTTATTTTATTACAGTTTTTTATACCGTAAACTTCAGTCATTTCTGTTATCTTTATATTCGTTTTATTTAAATGCAGTTACACTTGTTAAAATGAAATAGAAAAAGATCCGAATCGTTTCCCCATTTGAATATTCTCAATATAGTTACAATGAAAATAACCATTTCTAAAAATACAAAATTCATCCCGGTATACATCATTCCTTTTCTTTTGTTGCCATTTTTCATTTTAAGCTGCGGCAGCAGTGATGATCAGCGGAATTTTGAGCAGGAGGCGTTTCAGCGACCCGCAGGTATCACAGAAACCGAACCAAACGGAACAATTATATCTGAAGACCCGGATGACTGGCGAATTGCTCCTTTTTTCCAGGGGCTTGTAGAGGTGTCGCCCGCTTTTCCAAACCCTGTACTGACCAACGAACAGCTTCGAATAGAGTTCACGGCATTAGGAATCGAATCTGTAAACGGGCTTGAAGCCGCCGTTCTGTTTGAGGATGGCTCCATCAGGTCTCTTTTTATTGACAACACAGTGCCACTGCCACCGGGTTTACTGGTCATCCCCATCGATCCTCAGCAACTGGGGCGCTTCCAATCTGAAATTGTTGGTCTTCACAGAATACTTATTTTTGACCTGAACAGAAACATTATCTCCTATGGTGATGTAGAAGTGGAGTAGAAGTTTTAAGTTACCTGACGCGCATTTTGAGGCATTGACAATTTATTTTTCAGCACATAAACGCTGATACTAATCATTGTCTTTCTTGCTATGACCTTCTATCTTTAAATGACTATGACAAGAAAACATACACTGTCCGAAAAACATATTTTGAGTCTTCTGATTTACCCGGAATCGTTCTCCTATATACAGTCAGAAACAGGTTTGTCGTATGGTGCAGTCAGAGATGACCTGATGAATCTCATTAATCACGGCTATATTGCCGTTTATAAGAATGAGAAAAATCCCGTTCCCGCCTCGTTTTATGATACGGACCGGATCGAAGAATTTCACTTTAGGGCAACAAAAACCGGATTAAAAACCATCCAGCGATATGCAATTTGAAGCAATATATAACGAAAAAACATTTGAAATTGAGCTCCCGGAAGATTCTGAAACTGCTCTTTTGAATAACAAAGAGATAGATTTCGAGTTCATTGAACAATCACATGGACGCAGACTCTTACGGGTGGGCACAAAGCTTTACAGGATAGACAACGTAATCATAGACGGGCAAAATGTGCAAATGTCTGTTAATGGTAAATGGCATGATTTTGTTGTTAAAAACGATCAGGAACTATTACTTGAACGGTTAGGATTCAAAAGCCATCAGGCACAATCCATTGGATCACTACAGGCTCCGATGCCCGGGAAAATCCTCGGTTTGCTTATATCCAAAGATGAAGAAGTTGAAATAGGCCAGCCTGTTGCAATCCTGGAAGCTATGAAGATGGAAAATGAACTTAAAGCTCCCTGCAGTGGCAAAATCTCAGATATTTTTATTTCGGTGAACGAATCTGTGGAAAAAAATCAACCGATTTTAGAGATAGAGCCTCGTGGATAAATTTTTAATTCAGGGTCCCTCTCCCTTAAAAGGAACAATTCCCATCAGCGGCTCCAAGAACGCCGCACTACCTCTTATGGCAGCCGCCGTACTTGCTGACGGCACAACCCGAATACAAAATGTGCCATCTCTAAAAGATATCTTTACATTCAATGATGTGCTGCGTGCAACAGGTATAAGTGCAGACTTTAATGAACCGGAATCCGTTCTGGATATTAACCCCGGCAACCTTTCAAACCCCGAAGCTCCTTATCATTTGGTGCGAAAAATGCGGGCTTCTTTCTATATGCTGGGAGCACTGATCGGACGTTCAAAAAAAGCACGGGTGTCTCTGCCCGGAGGCTGTGCATGGGGACCGCGGCCGGTTGACCTTCATTTAAAAGGTATGAAAGCAATGGGTGTTGATATTGAATTGGATGAAGGCTATGTGATTGCTTCCATAGATAACAATTCAATCAGCGGGGGTGAATTTACACTTGAACCAAGCAGTGTCGGTGCAACGATAAATTTACTGTTAGCCGCAGTTTTGAGAGCCGACAAGTTCACTATCAATAATGCCGCCCTCGAACCTGATGTTACACTGCTTTGCAATGCATTGGTAAAAATGGGCGCTGATATTGAAGGCATCGGCACAGATAAACTTACAATCAGGCGCGTCTCATCACTAAAACCTGCAACTCTAAACAACACACCCGACCGGATAGAGACAGGAACCTTTATCATTGCAGCTGCAATGCATCCTGAATCTGACGTGACACTTACAGGCTGTAAACCTTCTGAACTTGGAAATTTTCCTGAACACTTTCTGCAAACTGGTTCCGGATTGAAAATCGAAGGAAGTAAAATTCATATTAAAGCACCTGATGAAATCTGCCCGGTTTCCATTGAAACAAAAATCTACCCCGGATTTCCCACAGACCTTCAGGCGCAATGGTCAACACTTATGACTCAAGCTGCCGGAACGAGTACGATCACGGATAATATCTACTTCGACAGGTTTAGTTATGTGCCTGAATTAAACAGACTTGGGGCGGATCTGAGCGTTCAGAAAAACCAGGTAACAGTTCACGGACGAACGCCTCTCTCAGGAGCTTCTGTAATGAGCACCGACCTTCGCGCAAGTGTCAGCCTTGTATTAGCCGGACTTTGTGCGGAAGGTGAAACAGAAGTGCTACGAATTTACCACCTGGACAGGGGATATCAAAAACTTGAGAATAAACTGAGTGGTGCCGGAGCATCCATCAAAAGGGTACAAACTGACGCAACATAGCTTTTTTTAATCAATAAAGAGATTTGTTAAACGTTACTCTATTCAATCCGTTTCCTGCTCCGCTTTTTTGTTATCCTCTCTGATTGTATTCCGGCGGTGTATAATCATTTTACATATTAACCGTTAGTTTAATATAAGAATGAAAAATAGCCGTTTAAAAGTTTGCTATCTTTCTGCTATATTATATGAAAACGCTTCTAGCCTATTCAGGTTAGTTAAAAAAGTCTTACCAAATTGATTTTAAGGATCTTACATATTTTAATCTGGCATATTCAGAAACTACAGACGGAATCGGCTCCCGTACCTGATATGCATGATGTATCGTCTGAGACCAACCTGAATAGAATTAGTTCACGGAATTTATTATTCAACAGAAATTTTAACACCGCAGTCGGTCTGCCGGAGCACAAATTTTTAGAACAACTGCTGCACCGCTTTTATGATGATGGTATAGATCAAGATTTATTTTTTGTTAAATGCCTGCCAGGTCGATTGCTTACGAAATTGAGTATCGTACATGAAGAATCAAATTATAATCCACTCTTCGGGCAAACAGACCCGGATTGCGCTGTTGGAAAATGGCGAATTAGCTCAACTATTCATCGAATCGGAAGAGAACCAGCGCACCGTTGGTGATATCTACCTGGCCCGGGTCCATAAAGTTATGGGCGGAATACGGGCTGCATTTATTGATGTGGGAATGCAAAAAGATGCATTTCTTCACTTCTCTGACGCAGGTGACAACCTGGGGTCTTACATCAAAATGCTGAATGGTGAAAAGTCGATAACCAAACAAGCCCAGAAACAACTTGATAACTTCGACAAACTGTCCAATTACGACAAGCAGATTCTGGCCGGTAAACTATTGCGTCCCGACCAGCAGGTGCTGGTCGAAATCGTTAAGGAACCGATCGGATCAAAAGGCCCAAGAGTATCCACAGATATAACTATTGCCGGCCGTTTTCTTGTACTTATTCCGATGGGAAAGTTTATTGCGATATCAAAGAAAATAAGCCATCACAAAGAACGGCGAAGATTGAAACAGGTAGTCGGTTCCATGCTGCCGGAAGGATTTGGAATCATTGTCCGTACCGTAGCACAGGGACAGGATAATGAAATTCTTGAAGAGGATATGCGAACCATTCTGAAAAAGTGGGAGCGAATACTCAATAAGCTGGAAGACGCCAAACCACCTGCTCTTTTATACAAAGATCTCGATATGACTGAAAGCCTGATACGGGATCTTTTTGCAAAACAGTATGACCGTGTTTTGATTGATGACTATCAGCTCTATAAATCCATTAAAGGGTATGTCTCAAATGTAGCTCCGAAAATGTTACCCAGTGTTCAGTTATACAAGGGGAAAGAGCATATTTTTGATCACATGAATATTGCGGGTGACGTGAATTCCATATTCAGCCCGCGGGTGCGGATGCAATCCGGCGGATATCTTATTTTTGAACAGACTGAAGCCATGTATGTGGTGGATGTGAACTCAGGGCCTTATGCGGCTAAACAGAAACAGGAAGACAATTCCCTGAAAACAAACCTGGAAGCTGCCCGGGAAATCGCGAAACAACTGCGTCTGCGTGATATAGGCGGTATTATTGTTGTCGATTTTATTGATCAGAGAATTGACAAGAACAGAAAGAAAATTTACGATGAATTAAAAAAGGAATTTAAAAAAGACCGTGCCAAAACAAATGTAATCGGGATGAGTGATTTCGGACTGGTACAAATTACGAGGCAGCGTATCCGCCCGAGTGTTGTAAATTCTGTATCAAAAGTTTGCCCCATGTGCGGCGGTTCCGGCTCTGTTGTTACACGTGATACGATCGTCACCGATATTGAAAGCTGGATCAGCACCTTTCGATCCACATCCGATTTCCGCGCTGTTGATCTCTATATCAACCCATATCTGAAATCATTTCTGGAACGCGGATTTTTTAATCTCAGATGGCGCTGGATGATTAAATACCGGCTGAAAATATGTCTTGTAGCTGATGAATCCGTTTCTCTGAATGAGTTCAAAGCTACTCTTGCCGGTTCAGATATTGACATAACCGAAGTGGTTCAGCAGGGTGAGTCTGTAGATGAAATTATTGAAAAAGCCCATATAGAGCTCCGGGAGCTTGAAAGCAGCGACAGTGAAAAAAGGGATGTTGAATACTATTCAAAAGGTTCTGAAAACGGAAGTTATGAGAATAGAGGAAAGCGTCCGAACCGCAGACAGCCTCAAAACAGTTAAGCCTCCGCAGTCAACTTTCATTAATTTTTTTACTTAACACCATGAGCAATACAATGAATCTCCATGCAACTACCGTACTCGGTATCATTCATGACGGCAAAATTGCCCTCGGCGCCGATGGTCAGGCAACGATGGATAAAACCGTAATGAAAGCAACCGTGCGGAAAGTCAGAAAACTTCAGGATGGTAACATTCTTGCCGGTTTTGCCGGTTCTACAGCAGACGCATTTACACTATTTGAACGATTTGAAGAGAAACTAAACAGCTACAACGGTAACCTGCAAAGGGCAGCCGTTGAACTCGCCAAAGATTGGCGCAAAGATAAATTCCTCCAGAAACTGGAAGCACTGCTTGTTGTGGTTGACAGAGAGACCGCACTTGTAATTTCCGGACAGGGGGATGTTATTGAACCGGATGATCAAATACTTGCCATAGGCAGCGGGGGCTCCTATGCTCTTGCAGCAGCCAGGGCACTAAAGAGTGAAGCCCCGGGTTTATCTGCCAGGGAAATCGTAGAAAAGTCACTTCATATAGCGGCTGATATCTGTATCTACACAAATCACAATCTCTCAATACTAGAAATTGAATAACTATTTTTTATGAAAGAATTGAAAAAAATATCAGGACATAATCTGACACCACGTCAAATTGTTGCCGAGCTCGATACGTATATTATCGGGCAATCCGAGGCAAAGCGATCGGTTGCCATCGCCCTTCGAAACAGGTGGCGGCGACTTCAGGCAGATGAAGATATAAGAGAAGAAATTATACCAAATAACATTCTCATGATCGGTCCCACCGGTGTGGGAAAAACAGAAATTGCCCGCCGGCTTGCACGGCTCACAGGAGCTCCGTTTATGAAGGTGGAAGCTTCAAAATTTACAGAAGTGGGCTATGTAGGACGGGATGTGGAATCAATGATTCGCGACCTCACCGACATCGCTGTAAATATGGTGAAACAGGAGATGCAGGAAAGAGTGAAAGAGAAAGCGGCAAATATTGTAGAAGACCGAATACTGGACATTCTGATTCCCCCTGTTAAAAAATCGCCTTCCACCTCTACAGGTTTTAACAGCGGAAGTGATTTTGACCCAGACAAGGCAAGCAATGCCGAATTAAATGAACGCACCCGGGAAAAATTTCGTGAAAAACTAAAAAACGGAGAACTGGAAGATCGTAAAATTGAAATCGAAGTACAGTCTAAGAAGACTCCAATGATGCAGGTTTTTGGTCCGCAGGGAATGGAAGAGATGGGTGTAAACCTGCAGGATATGCTGGGCAATCTTGCAAGCGGCGGGAAAAAAGTAAAACGCTCTGTTCCGATTAAAGAAGCACGGGAAATTTTACTGGAAGAAGAATCTGAAAAACTGATTGATCATGATGCAGCCGTACAGGAAGCACTCGACCGGGTTCAGAGCGAAGGCATTGTGTTTATAGATGAAATAGATAAAATTGCAGAATCATCATCAGGTTCCGGCGGCGGCAAAGGCGGTCCTGATGTGAGCCGGCAGGGTGTTCAGCGTGATATGCTTCCTATTGTAGAAGGAAGCACCGTTTCAACAAGACATGGTCTCGTAAGAACGGATCATATACTCTTCGTAGGATCCGGGGCATTTCATGTATCAAAACCCTCCGACCTGATTCCGGAACTCCAGGGCCGGTTTCCTATCCGGGTTGAACTCAATTCACTTACCGAAAAAGACTTCTTTGATATCTTAACCAAGCCAAAAAATGCTCTTACAAAACAGTACCAGGCAATGCTTGCTTCCGAGGGTGTAACTATCACATTTGATGAATCAGCCATAAGGGAAATTGCAAAAATTGCCGCACAGGTAAATCAGCAAATTGAAAATATCGGGGCGAGACGACTTCACACAATCCTCTCATCGCTTCTTGAAGAACTTCTTTTTGCAGTACCCGATGATATCAGTTCCGGTGAGATAAATATTGATAAGGAATATGTGAACAAACAGTTAAATAATCTTGTTAAGGACAAAGATTTAAGTCATTACATTCTTTAACACTCAATATGAATATGAGTATCTTATTAATGCACGTTATTATTATTGATGTTAAGATCCTGTAATTCACTTGCAGATTTACTATTAATTCCATTTTATAAAATGATAAGATAATCGTTAACAGTTCGAAATTTGGTTCTGTATAATTATACCTATGCTTGTTTCGTTATCTGATATGAACATTAAAAAATAAAATTTGATGACTGTGAGAAAGTTCTTTGCACCCCAGCTTGTAATATTGTTGCTCTTGTCGGGTATATCTTATGCCGGCATTGATAATGTGTACGTTAAAAATGAAGTTCACCAGGAGAACCTTCACAAATACCTTCAGGTTCAGCGGCGGGTAGTTGACAATTATTTTGGGGAGATTGATGTTTCAGAACTTTATAAAAGCAGCATCATCGGGATGGTTGAAAATCTTAAAGATACAACCATAACAATTCAGAACACCCCGATCGATACTACCTTCACTGATATTCAGATTGAAGATTTAAGAGACTCCTATAACCGGTTTGAAGATGCTTACCTCTATGTAGCAAATAATTATCCGGATGAAAACATGAGTAAACTGACTGAAGCTGCCATTCGTGAAATGCTATCAATCCTGGATCCGCACTCTGTCTATATTGAGCCTGAAGACAGTGAACGCATCCAGGAAGACTTTTCCGGCAAATTTCAGGGAATCGGGGTTCAGTTCAATATAATACAGGATACGATTACTGTGATTACTGCAATTTCAGGCGGACCTAGCGATCAGCTGGGTATTATGTCGGGCGACAGAATTATATCGATAGATGACAGCAGTGCCATCGGGTTTCAAAATGAAGATGTAGTCAGAAAGCTGCGCGGGCCAAAAGGAACTGAAGTTGATGTAACTATCAAAAGGCCCAATAATTCGAACCCGCTTAATTTTACCATTGTCAGGGATGATATTCCCTTAACAACTATTGATACCAGTTATATGCTGGATGACAAAACCGGCTATATCAAACTTAACAGGTTTGCAGCTACCACCCATGAAGAGTTTGTAGATGCAGTAGATGAATTAAATGAAAATGGGATGGAACGGCTCATTTTTGATGTTCGCAATAATCCCGGAGGCTATTTGAGCCAGGCTATTGCCATAACGGAAGAGTTTTTCCCGCGCGGAACAAAAATCGTTTCAACAAAGAGCCGGCATTCACGATTTAATAGTGAAGTTGTATCCAGGAAAAACGGTATTTTGCGCGACATGCCTGTAATTGTTTTGGTGAACGAGGGGTCCGCATCTGCAAGTGAGATCGTAAGCGGAGCTATTCAGGATCATGACAGAGGGCTTGTGGTTGGCAGGCGTACTTTTGGCAAGGGCCTGGTTCAGCAGCAGTATGAACTGGTCGATAACAGCAATATAAGGGTAACCATATCTCGATACCTGACTCCTTCCGGCCGGCTAATTCAAAAACCGTTCGACAGAGGAAGTGAGGATTATTCGTACGAAATTGTACGAAGAGAAAACGATGTATCGGCAGATATTCATGAGTTTATAGACCACGTTCCTGACTCCTTAAAATTTTCTACCGAGGCAGGCCGAACCGTTTATGGCGGTGGCGGAATCGTGCCCGATTACATTGTTCAGGAAGACACAACCGTTTCCGGTTATCTGTTTAATTTTATGCTTGCTAACAGAATTGACTTCAACTTCGTAAGAGATTACCTGGATGAGAATGGAGAGGAATTCAGGAACAGATGGGAAGATGATTTCCAGGGTTTCAGATCTGATTTTTCCTGGAGTGAACAGGACAAAGAAAAATTCATGGAATCAATGAAGGATGAAGGGTTGCAGATCTCCGATCAAATTGAAGAGCCGGAAGTTGAAGGAGACACACTGATCGTCTCCAATAAATTTTATAAGGAAAATTCATGGCTCAATTACGGTCGGATGAAAGCTGAACTGGCAAGGCAGGTTTGGGGCGCCGAGTATTTCTATCCGATTGTCAATGATGAATTTAATGACACTTTAAAAGAAGCTATGCAACTGTGGGATCAGGTAGCAAGACTTGAATCCCTTGCCCAGGGAAAAGCTGTTGGTAAAATTGGAAATTTCAGATAATAAATTCTTACCTTTTCTCCTGTTTAATTTTCATTACTTATTATCAATATGGAGAAAAGCACCAAAGAACTGCGGCTGCGGACAAAAGGAATTCTTCCGGTCCAAAAATTAAGGCTGCTCTGCGAAACTGGTATTATTTCGGCGGATAGTGATTTCCCGATCGGAGAAGATCAGTTTCAGCCAAATTCACTGGACTTGCGCCTCGGTACTACAGCACATCGCGTAAGGTGCAGTTTTTTACCTGAAGATGAAACTGTTCAGCAAAAAATTGACAAACTGCATCAGTACACATTTTCTATTGAAAACGGAGCCGTGCTGGAGCCCAATTGTGTCTATATCATCCCGCTTCTTGAATCACTTGCACTTCCGCATTCACACTATCATTCGCAAAAAAGATTATTCAATGGAAATAATCCCACAGATCCTGTACCGCTCTTCTCGGAAGAGAACTTGTCTGCCAAAGCAAATCCAAAAAGCACGACCGGAAGGCTTGATATATTTACACGTGTGATTACCGACTACTCTCACCGATTTGAAGAAATTGAACCCGGTTACCAGGGAAGGCTTTATCTTGAAGTTGTTCCGAAATCATTTCCGATAAAAGTAAAAACGGGACAGAAGCTGAACCAGCTTCGGATACGTCACGGCTATACTGTATTAAGTGACCAGGATCTTTTGCGTATACATGAAACCGACCCTCTTCTTTTTAACGAAAAGGGTACTCCTGTTTCTCTGAATTCTCTGAAAGTGAACCGGGGGCTATTTCTCGGAGTTAACCTCCTGGGAAATAAAGACGACATTGTAGGCTATAAGGCCAAAAAACACAGAGATTTTATCGATTTGGGCAAGATAAATCACTACTCTATATCCGACTTCTGGGAACCTATCCAGGCCAGGCCGGACGAACACCTGATACTCGAACCGGAAGCATTCTATATCTTCGCTTCCAGGGAGAGGTGCAGGATACCTGTACATCTTGCGGCAGAGATGATCGCCTACGATACAGGATCCGGTGAACTCAGAACTCATTATGCCGGTTTTTTTGACAGCGGATTTGGCGGCACAGTAGAAGACAAAGGAGCAAGAGCTGTACTTGAGGTACGGTCTCATGATGTCCCTTTTCTAATTGAGCACGGGCAGACATTCTGCAGTATGAAATTTGAACCAAATACAGAAGCTCCGCAATTTGTGTACGGAAGCGGCGGAATCAAAAGCAATTACCAGGGCCAGGGTCTGAAGCTGGGTAAACATTTTAAAGATTCGTAGTGTCATACTGATACCTGTTCAGACTCAAAAACGTTATTAATAAACAAAATCTGTTACCTAATTTAATCAAACCTGCTTTAAATGTCTGTTGATCGATGCATATGTCACAATATTTCATTTGAAGAAATAAAAAGAATTGCTGATAACCGGGGATTTTATAGCCTTGAAGAACTGCAATCAGATAACATATGCAGTAATAGCTGTAAAATTTGCGGGCCTTATGTATCAGAGGTTTTAAAAACGGGTAAAACCTTTTTTACTCCAGGGTCGATATATCATAAATCAGAGAGATAAATGTATCTTTTCTATAGCGATCACTCCCGAATTTTTAAAAATAAACTTGTTTTAGGAGAGGAAGAAGCCCGGCACGCGATACGTGTACTGCGCCACAAAACGGGAGATATAATTTCTGTAACTGATGGAGAAGGATCTCTTTACGAGGCCGTTATCACTAATATAAATCAGCAAACTGTCACGGCTGAGATTATGAATATAAAAAATTATCCGCCCGATAATCCGCAGCTTACTCTGGCAATTGGCATAGTAAAAAAGAGAGACAGACTGGAGTTTGCTATCGAAAAATGTGTTGAACTGGGCATCAATAAAATTCTGATTTACCGGGGTGATCACAGTGAAAAGACAGGGGTCCGGGAAGCTCGAATTCATAGAATTATCCTGCGTGCGATGAAGCAAAGTTTACGATTCCATCTTCCAAAAGCAGTGATAAAAAATTCACTTGAAGATGCGTTGGACAGTGAAAATTTCACCGGAATTATTGCGGCAGATGAAACTAAAAAGAGAGTAAAAACAGCAAACGTGAATGTAAGCGGCCATCATCTTTTGGTAATTGGCCCCGAAGGTGGATATTCGGAAAGTGAGAGAAGACTCCTCAGTTCCTTCAATGCTGATAAAATTTCACTCGGGAAGCACCGGCTGCGAACAGAAACCGCTGCAATTGTAATGACGGCAAGATACCGGCAACTTACAGCCAGTTAATTTGTTGACAGGGGGGCATAAGGCAATCAGTAGAAGTGAGAGTAGTTTAATTCTTGAGCAAATAGGCAAGCCGGGCTGAACCCTTGCAAAAAGAAGATACTTGTATTGTACTGTTAACTCCCTGTTGATTCTATTCCTGCCATGTCTCCGGCATGCATGCCATTGCCATTGACCTTTCTGTGGCCATTACCGTGTGCCGGCAAAAAGAACTTTTCTGCATCTTCAGCCTCTTTTTTATAGCTATAAGTAGGCACCATTTTCTTTAGAATGTATCGAACGGACTCAACCTCTCCGCCATCAATGCATCTGAAGAGTCCGGAAAGATGTCGTTGAAGATCATCCTTCGTCATTTTTTTGCTGCAGATTGCCTTAAATATCTCTGTGTGTTCGGTTTTTTCAACACCCTCTTCAGCATTCAACAACTCTTCAAATAACTTTTCGCCGGGCCGGAGGCCTGTAAATTCAAATTGAATATCCTTATCCGGCTCAAGGCCATGCAGACGTACAAGATCACGGGCCATATCCATAATTTTTACGGGTTCACCCATATCAAGAACAAAAACTTCACCACCGCTTCCCATCGAACCGGCCTGCATAACCAGCAAAACGGCTTCCGGTATAGTCATAAAGTATCTTTTCATTTCAGGATCTGTAATTGTGATTGGTCCTCCGTTCTTGATCTGATCAATAAATATCGGAACAACAGACCCTCTTGAACCAAGTACATTTCCAAATCTGACAGAAATAAACTTGGTTAAGCACGTATTATTGAGAGACATACATATTTCTTCGGCAACCCGTTTAGTAGCCCCCATGACATTTGTAGGATTTACCGCCTTGTCAGTTGAAATCATCACAAATTTTTCGACTTTATGCTTGCATGCAAGGCTTGCAAGAATACGGGTACCGCCGATATTTACTTTGATAGCTTCTTCAGGAAAACTCTCCATCATGGGAACATGTTTGTAGGCAGCAGCATGGAAAATGACTTCCGGTTTAATCATATTCAAAATGTGGTCTATTTTCTTCTTATCTGCCACATTAGCCACACATGAATGGATCTCAAATTTTCTCTTAGCCAGTTCATTTTCAAGATGAAATAATTCAGTTTCATCAACGTCGAGTGCAATAAGTCTTGCCGGTTTTAAATGAGCACACTGTCGTACAATTTCACTTCCTATAGAACCGCCGGCACCGGTGACGAGTACGGTTTTCCCGGTGATACTCTCTTTGATTGTGTCGATATCAATTTTAACAGGCTCGCGACCCAGGATATCATCAATGCTGATATCACGAATATTTTTGATGCTTATCGGGTTATCAGTAAGAAGGTGAAATGATGGTATGACTTTTAATTTCAAGTCGGGTGAGATCTCTTTTACAAGATCGGTGAACTCTTTCAGTTCTTTTTTGGGAAGCGAAGGAATTGCAATGATCAGCTGATCCACAGGGTTCGACTGGATAAACTGAAGAAGGTAATTTCTGTCTCCCAGGATTTTAATTCCCTGCATTGTGGTACCGGCAATAGCCTCATCATCAAAAGCACCCAAAATTTTCAGGTTCCACTCATCATTTCGAAGAATATCTCTCATAATCTGGTCACCGGCACTCCCCGCACCAAAGATGACAACTTTTTTCTTCTTGTCGTCGCCCCGTTTTTTTACAACAGGATAGCTCACAAGTTCACTTGCGATCCGTTTACTTATTCTGAATCCGCCGACTATAAGTAAACCGTTTGTTAAAACAAGAGCTGAAAAAGCATACTCAAAATTACCCATTTCCAATAAGAAACCGGCAACGGCAATGAACATAATATATCCCGCCGTCATACCCAGTACAATACGGGTCATTTCCCTGATACTTACAAATCTCCAGTTTGCTTTGTGAACTTTATAGAGCGTAAGTCCCAGTATCAAAAATCCAATAAGAAGCACTGTATTTAAAAATGGAAAAGCTCTTTCCGACGCAGAAAAATTTGATACAATTGCAAATGCTACGATTGATGCAAGTATCAATGACAAAGCGTCCCCAATGTAAAAAAACAACGATCTCAAAAAAGAGTTCGGTCGTAAATCTTTCAGTTTAGTCATCATCCTCAAATAATCTCCCTGCCCTTTATAAATGAATATTTATAAAGAACATTTAAACTGGACTACCAGTTTTGTTAATGTGAAGACAGTTTATCTTGTCTGCCCCCAGTTTATTTATTCACCCCAAAAAAACCAATTGTCTACTCACCAATATACTATTATTAAATCCTGCAGATGTTAAACAAATATTATGTTACTCTATTTATCATCTTTTGTACAGTTCTAACTTATTTAATAATTCAATAAATACCGATTACAATTTTATAATACAAATAAACAGCTAATTGATGTTGCCTGAACAATATAATTTTCATCTATCCTGACAGCATGTTTTATGCTGATTACTTTCTGTAATCCCGGTCAGGTTCAATTGAAATCATCTGCTTTTTAAATGCGAAATATTTCTGCAAAAATCTCATTTTATTTAATCTCGGGTTACTTTCTCAATAGATTATATAAAATATCAGTAATACGTTTTAAATCTTTTTCATCCATAGCACTGCCTGATGGCAGGCAAAGACCGTATTTGAACAGGAAATCTGAAATACCCTGTTCGTCACCGGAAGTCTGACTTTGTGATCCGGCTTTCCAATATACATTATAAGAAGATCCTGCATAGGGAAATTCCCGGTAAAGTGGCTGCATGTGCATTGGTTTCCACAAAGGACGGCTTTCAATGTTCTCAGCTTCCAGTGCAAGACGTATATCTTCGCGTGTAACACCTCCTGTTTCAGCCGGATTAACAAGAATGGTGGTAAGCCAGCGATTACTTACGTAACCTTTTGGTTCTTTCAGGAAATAGATCCCTGTGGATGAAACATCCTGAACCCTGTATGCTGCTCCTTCACTATTAACTGTAAAGTAGGTACCGCCCAGTTTTTTAAAATAGTATTCGTGGATCTCTCTCCTTCGCAGTACCCTCTGATCAACAACCTTCATTTGTCCGCGTCCTATACCTGCAACTATATTACTCATTCTGTAATTATATCCTAACTCAGAGTGCTGATAGTGAGGTGCATCATCACGGGCCTGGGTTGCCAGGAAACGCGCTTTTTGAATCGTTTTTTCGTCATCACTCAGCAGTGCTCCGCCGCCCGATGTTGTAATAATCTTATTTCCGTTGAACGATAGTACCGACAGACTGCCATATGTTCCACAGTTCCGATTTCGAATTGAGGAGCCCAAAGCCTCTGCAGCATCCTCAATCACCGGAATATCATACTTCTCTGCAACCTGCATAATCTCTGCCATCTTTGCCGGCATTCCATACAGATGTACCACAAGGATTGCCTTTGGTCTTTTTTCTCTTTCCAGAATAGCCTTTTCAAGTAATTGCGGATCCATGTTCCAGGTTTCCGGTTCTGAATCTATAAACACCGGTATGGCGCCCTGGTACCTGACAGGGTTTGCCGTTGCCGTGAATGTAAACGACTGACAGATCACCTCATCTCCGGGTCCCACACCATTCAGAATCAAAGCCAGGTGAATGGCTGCTGTCCCTGATGTAACTACAGCTGCATGCTTTCGTCCGGTGTAATTTTCCAGGTCTTGCTCAAATCCATTTACATTAGGTCCAAGCGGAGCAATCCAGTTTTTATCAAATGCTTCCCCGACAAAGTTGACCTCTTCACCCCCCATGTGCGGAGGTGATAGATAAATTCTTTCTTTTTTTTCCGGCATCTGTTTTCTCATCAAAGTGATTTTGCGTGGTTCAGTTTCTTTCCTGTTACCACCTGCATAAATTCCATCGATAAGATAGAGAAGCCTCCACAATCTTCCCGAAAAATTAAATAAACTTAATCTCCAAACCCTAAATCTGTCAGAAATAAACCGGGATTCCGATACTTAGAAAATGAATCATTGAAAGAATTGAAAGCTTTCTGCAACAGGCTCTTTTATATTCGGATTTTTAATATTCTCCATGAGCACTTTTGCTTTCTGCAGCTGGTTACTTCGGATTAGTGATGTTAACCAACCCTGAAGAATTTTGTGATTACCGGGGTAAACGGCTATCAGTTTCTCATAGATGTTACTTGCAAAATCATTCCAGCCATTATCTTCAATCAGAGAAAGTGTCTCAAGTAATCGATTCATTACCTTTTCATCAGGTTTTTCAAGAGTGTGCCGGTTATATATTTCGTTAAAATAAAAAATTGCCTTTTCCTTTAACTTCAACTCAGCTGCAAATATTAACAGTTTTTCCGGTATTTCATCACTTACCTCTCCGTTATTTATTTCAAAGAATTTTTCAAGATGCCTGAAGGCTTTGCTGTAATCACCATTGTAAAGAGATACTTCAGCAAGCAGGTAAAATGAATCCGATCTGCTCATCCTGATATCAAAACCTGATTCCGAATTATATTTTTCAGTTTCGAGGTATTTTTCAAGATACTGGTAGGCCCCGATCCAGTCCGATTTCATCCAGCAGATTTTATGCATAAGTATCCAGGGCGTATATTGCCTGTTATTCAATAAGACGGACTCATCTGCTACTTCAAAAGCATCGTCCAGGCGATGTTGTTCAAACAGTGAAATAGCCAACCCGTTGCGGGCAGCCAGGTGGTAAAATTCCAGCAGAAAGTCTGTATTCATCGACTGACGAAAAAGCTTTTCAGCCCTGTAAAACTTTTGTCTTTCAGCGCAGTAAACGGCTTGCCAAAATGAGTCCATCGGTGTTTCAGGAGTCAGTTCGTGCACTTCTTCCAAATAATTCAAATCTGACAGTTCACTCGATCTTTTAATAATAATTGAACTTCCGGATACTTTTAATTTATTAGAATAAATGAATTCAGTTACATCCGGAACCAGATTACCGCTAAACGGAACAGAATTATTCTCAATTTTGGGAATCATTCTGATTGCATAATTTCTTTTTGCAAATTCATTCTCTCCTGATTCCAGAACTGCTTTATAGCAACACCCCTGTTCGGGGTGCAATTTCTGAAGATTATTTAGCGATACCTCCTCACCCGGCTCCAATATTAATATCCATTTGCTTTTTGCTTCATGATAAGCACGGTTTAAAGTTTCCGTGCCGCAAACATGATTTGATATAAGAAGCGGATAATGCGAAATTTTTTCCGGGTCCGTGTTTTTATTCGAGACGAACAGCACTTCTCCGAAAACTGACAAACTTTCTATAAAGACTTTATTGAGCTTTGATGAAGAATTGCCAAACATTGGAATTATCACCGAAATTAATCCTGTATCCATTTTTATCTCCAGCTATTTTTACTTTGATTTTGATACCTTTTGTAATTTCTGACAGTTCATATCTCACTTTTGCTGATTACCAACTTGAATAATTATCTTAAAAAATTAAGCAGTGTCGTCTGCGACATTCTGGCCTGTGTGGCCATTACTGTTTCAAGTGTTGACTGTGCACTTTGAAAGTTCATCATCGAATCCACTATATCAGCATCTACCAGCCGGCTTAACTCTCCTGATTGATCTATGATTCGGCCCTCGAGCCTTTCTACTACAAAGTCCAGCCGGTTAATGCTGTTGGCTGTTTTTGTTGATTGTGTAATCAGGTGTTTAACAGTCTCATCTGTATTGTCAATACCGGCCTGAATCTTTGCGAGGTCATCTGTTTCAAGAGCCGTAATTGCATCATCAATTAACTCAAAAAGATCGCCTGCAGGCGTATCCCTTAGCTCAATACCGGTAATACTGGTTTCAACTACTGTATTATTCCCAACCTGTACTTTAAGCGGACGATCGGTACTGCTTGTTCCAATTCCACCTGGTGCTGTGGCATCGACAAAGAAAGGCTCTGTATCTGTATTGGTTCCGCCAAAAACGAATGTGTCATTAAATTGGCTATTTGCGAGATCAACCAGGTCATCCCTTATAGAGCGTGCCTGCAGAGCCATATCCTGCCTGTCATTTGCATTAAATGTGTCGTTTGCACCACTGATCAATAAACTTTTGAATGAAACCATCAGGTCATTCATATTATCAAGAGAATCCTGAACCGTTCGCGCGTGAAACAGACCTGTATTTGCACTTTTTTCGAACTGCTGGTTTTTACGTATCAGGTCTTCTGTTATTTTACCGAGTGAAAAGGCAGATGTATCATCGGATGCCTTACGGACTCTTTTCCCGGTCACAATTTCTTCATTAAATTTAACTGTATCAGCACGTGCCGACCTAACTTGCTGCCGGAAGGCACTTGAAGCCATAAATTCTGTTATTTTCATTCCGATTCTATTATTTGATTAAAAATTTTCAACACCAGTACTTCTCCTTAAACCAATAAATTCTCAGGCTATACTTAAAAGTGTATCGAACATCTGCCGGCCTGTATCAAGCACGCGTGCAGAAGCCTGAAATGCATTTTGAAACCGGATTAAATCGCCGAGTTCCTCGTCAATACTCACCCCGGCAGTCTGCTCCTGGCGTACAGTCAGAAACTCTTTGGATGCAGTTGCAGAATCAATTTTTTGATTGAGTTCACTGAGTCTCAACCCCGGAGTACTCATAAACTGAACGGCATTTGTATTGAACGTTTGATTACCCAATACTTTTTCGTTTTGCAAGGAAGATATTGCAAGAGCAATATCATTATTTCCTGCCTCGCCGACCATTGATGATGCTGCGATATTTGATGGATCATTTATAAGCTGCTGCTCGATTCTCATATTTCCGGCACTGCTGGAAGTCGGGTCAAAAAAGTTTCTCAACACATTATCATTTAACCCATATCCTGTACTATGAATACTATTTACACTATCAATGAATGTTCCTGCTATATTATCGAGTTGCTCTCTGAGGTCCGGCACACCTTCACTGAACATAAATATATTTGCCGCCAGCTCTCCTTTTCCGGGCTCAATTACTTTACCACCATCCATACGAACTCTGTAAATATTATTTCCTTCATCAATTTCTGCTTTCATTGCAGAAACCTGACGTCCATTCAAAACAGATACTCCGCCAATCCGGATTTCAATTGTACCCTGGTCAGATACAAGTGAATTGAATTCAACCAGACCTGCAAGTTCTTTTAGTTTTTCAGTCTGTCTGTCAAATGCATTGTTATTTGGATTATTGTCAGCACTTGAATTGGCAATTTCCCCGTTCAGGGCTGCCAAATCCTGCAACAATGTATTCACACGTTCCAGTTTGCCATTGGCTGTCTGAAGTGCCTGGTCGCTGAATTCATCCAGATTACTGTCAAGGCTTCTGAATGTTTCGGTGAGTGATACTGCATCGGATATTAAGATATTGCGAAGGTTAATATCCTGCGGGTTAGTAGAAAGATCAGAAAAGGAATCAAAGAATTTTCTCATCGATGCATCAAGGCCGGCTCCATCCACTGATATCAAAGCCGTCTCCATAAGCCTGAAAAGGTTGGCTTTTTCGGAAAAATCGCCAAGTTGGTGTTCATTACGGATAATTTGCTGATCTATGAGTCCATCCCGCAAACGCTGTATTTCACTTACCGAAACACCTTTGCCAAATACACCAGACTGCAACCGCTGAACTTCTTCAGTTAAAACCGCCCTTCGTCTCGAAAAGCCGGGAGTTTGAGCATTTGCAATATTATTCGATACAGTTTCAGCTGCTGTCCGGGCACTTAACAGACCCCGCGTTGATATTTCAAAAATTGATCTCATGTTTTCAAGCTTTTTGATTTAGCCCAAGGCTGCTCATTTCGGTTCCATTCATACTCCCTTCAGCATTATAATTCTGATAAATTTGCCGGGCGATTTGCGATAATGCTGTGATTGTTTCGGTATTGTGGTTTTTTGCAAAATCGAGAAGGTCAACCAAACTCAATCGGAGTTTTTCAGTTTTCTCGATCTGTTCATACAGTTCTTTACGTAGTTTGTCCAGGTCTTCGGTCGGTTCTTCAATCGCTTCCAGAAGTTTCGTAAGTGACGGATGAGAAGCATCAGGATAGTAATACTGAAATAATTCGACAAGAGTTTTTCTGAAGAGTTCTTCTGTTTTTTGAATCTCATCATATTTAGCCACCTGGTTATCTATCAGGTTGTTGAGCCATATCAGGTCGTTATAGATGACAGCCTGCATCTGATCATCAAGCAGATTTCTTGCCTCGCTATACTCGTTATGAAGTTTTGCAAGGCTTTCGCCCAGTGATTTAATCTTTGTTTTTTGGTGTGATATCATGTTTCCGGTCTGTTATATTGGTTTAAGATTCTGAGCCTGTTTTTGAAGCCCAGTAATTTCTCATCATTTTCGCAATTTTTAATGGCTCCTGTTCTGCGAATGCATCTGCCAAGACATCTGTGATCTGCTCTTTGTACATGCCGCTTCCCGATTTCATAATTCCCTTGCTGTCACTATTATCGAACATGCTTTTTGTCATTTGTTCGATCATCTGCCGGGCAAATATTCGTTCAAATTCCATGCTTACGTCTTCTTGCTGTGATAATTTTTTATCACTTGCAGGCTGACTGTTTGCCGCCGTGTTTTGCAAACTATTTATTGGATCCATGTTATATACCTTTTTTCAAATGTGTGAAAATGATGACCTGAATACTTCTCATTAAATTTCGTTCCGGTATCTGTTTCATGTTCTGTCTACATTACTATTAATTTACCTTTTAGCGCACCTGCTTTATCGATAGCCTGCATAATCGAGATAATATCTTTGGGAGAAAGGCCAAGCTCATTTAATGAGTTTGCCAGGTCTACGACACGTGTATCCTGTTCGATGACTATATTATTTGCTGATTCTTCCGTAACGGCAACTTCTGACGTGGCACTTTCCACAGTTTCACCTCCCCTGCTGAAAGGAAGCGGTTGTGATACAAATGGAAATACCTGTGACTGAATTCTGATATTTCCATGACTCACCAATACCTCACCAATCAAAACATCCCCGCCTGCAACCACAGTGCCGGTTCGCTCATTAATTACTACCCGTGCGGGCATATCCACGTCAATTTCAAGATCCATCACTACACTGGTGAAAAAACTAAGGTCGCCGGTATCTTCAAATCCATCCGGCCATTCAACGGATACGAACCCTGCATTTCTGGCACTTGCGATCTCTGTTTCAAAACGATCATTGATGGCATCTACAATTCTTGAAGCGTTATTAAAATTCGGATTTCTCAGAATCAGGCCTAACGGCTCATCCGGATCAGGCTGATACATTTCACTGTCAACAACATTTCCACCTCCCGGAACGGTGGCTGTTAGTGTGGGATTTCTTCCAACACGGGCACCTGCAATCTCATTGTTAATACTGCCTACAATTAGCGGGCCCTGTGCAAATGCATAAACACGTTCGGTCTGAGGGTTAATAAGTGGAGTTTGTAACAGTACGCCTCCATTTAAGCTGCTTGCATCACCCAGTGAAGAAACCGTCACATCCAGCTCACTTCCCGGGGCGTGGTAAGGTCCAATGGTAGCTGTCACAATAACTGCTGCCACATTTCTTGTCCTTAGATGATCTGTATTTACATTTACATCAAATTTTCTCAACATACTGGCAATAGACTGAACCGTAAATACGGCACCTCTCCGGTTGAGTGCACGATCGCCGGAACGGTCCAATCCGGCAACAAGGCCGTAGCCGATTAGTTCCATTTTTTGAGCCCTGTCAATTTCAACAAGATCACTCAATCTTGTTTGAGCTTCGGAGGAAACCGGGTTGCCAACAAGATATGTTAGCAACAGGGCTATCAATAATATCTGTTTCGGTAACATGATCTGCATTTTTATAAATTTCATCAGCTTGCCATAGCGGCAGAGGCCCCGGTTATCGCTCCGAGTATAATCCAGAGCAGCGTTCGTTTTTTTCTTCTCTTATCTGTGAATTGCCCTTCTTCATTATAATAGACGATATCTGCGTCTGCGATTCGATATGAAAGAACTTCATTCGCATCGTTGATATCCGTTCCACGTATGTAGCCGCGCAATGTCATCTGGTACGACTCCCCGCTGATCTCCATTGACCTCTTACCGGATATCAGAAAATTCCCTCCTTCTTCAACCTCTTCAATTCGCACGCTTAGGGTTCCTCGCAGAAGTTGTCTCTGATTTGAAGAAATCCGGTCATCCGAATTAAAATCGACACTCGAATTGGCACCAAACGTTGCTGATGCAGGAAATACACTTCCCTCAAAAGTATTGGATGTGCTTCCATCACGGCTCGACCTTGTTCGGGCATCGCTGCTGGATGAACCACTAATGTTTTCCGTAAGAATTACCGTGATTACATCTCCGACACGGTGGGCTTTTACATCTGAGTAGAGCGATCGCTGAGCCGCCAGATCCTGTGCAAGTAGAACCAGCATCAACGTAATTAAAAATTTAATGAAGTCGTCTTTTACAGTGTTTTTATCCATGATGCCTTTTTATTTTCATTTAATATTGCTTCATATCTTTTTCCGGTATCACTGCATCTGAGAATTGTAACTTCTCCCGGCGAAGCAGGTTGTCGAATTTCACAGCTCATTTCAATTGCCAGATTTTCCTCATCATAAATCATTGTAACCTGCTGTCCTCTGCGAAGAATATTTCCTTTAACGATATCCCTGTCATATATAAATTCTCCGGGCTCAATATCTCTGTTTGCAATCCAGGTTGAATTATCCAAAACAAGCAGGGGAAGCTCTTTCAGAGAAGTTACATCTGCTTTTTTGGTCTGCAGCTCTTCTGGTCCAAACTCATCACCTTTCAACAATCTTGATTCTGCTACCGGCAGATTTAGTGTAACCCGTATATAGAGCTGAATTGGATAAACGCCTCTTCCTGTCATTGCTTCTGCAGAAACCAACCCTCTTGGCAATTCTCTGTTCTGAAATCGTATCTCTTCAACTTCAGAATCAGTTAGCTTTTTTAAAGCGGGAGGCATCCATTTAACGTCTACTTCAAATCCGGTCTCGTGATATATCTCATGGAGATACTCTTCAGACAGATTCACGATTTTCTTCTCAATTTTAGCCTCACGGATTTGAATATAACCCGATATGGAAAAGATGAGAATAAGAGTTGTTATTAATATCATGGTTCAGAATAATTCCATTATCGTTTTATGGCATTGGTCATTGCCATCATATCTTCTGTAGTCTGAACCATTTTCGAATTGGTTTCGTAGGCTCTTTGTGCTGAAATCAGATTTACCATTTCAGTTACAATATCCACGTTTGACTGCTCCAGAAAACCCTGTTCAATGGTTCCGAATCCTTCCATGCCGGGTGTTCCGAAAATCGGTAATCCGGAAGCTTCGGTTTGTGAATATAAATTATCTCCCATCGCTGTGAGGCCAGACGTGTTTACAAATTTTGCAAGCTCGATCTGTCCAAGTTCAATTGTATCGCCGTCTCCGTTCAGACGGGCTGTTACTATTCCTTCTTTTGAGATGTTTAATCCCTGAATATCTTCGGGTACTTCAATAAAATCTGCCAGTGGCACCCCCGATTGAGTTACAACACGTCCTGTCGAGTCAAGTGAGAGGTTCCCGTCTCGTGTATAAGCCACACTGCCGTCGGGCATTTCTACCTGCAGAAACCCGCTGCCGTTGATGGCCAAATGCAGCGGATTCCCGCTTTCACTCAGCGGACCCTGGGTGAAATTCCGGATATTGGCAACAGCCCTGGATCCATGACCAAGCTGTAACTGGGACGGAACGCTGCTGATCTGGTCTGATGATGTGCCGCGTTTTGATATCTCAACATTCTGGTAAAAGAGATCCTGAAAAGCAATACTGCTCTGTTTGAATCCTGTTGTATTTACATTGGCCAGGTTGTTGGCAATATTATCTACTGCTCGCTGCTGGGCACTCATACCGAGTGCTGCTGTACTTAGTGCTCGTGTAGGCATAATGAAGGTTTTATTTATTGATTAAAATTTTTCACTGGAAAACTCACTTATTGTGTTATTCAGGTACAACAGTATTTCATGGGCTTTTTATTCATCTAAAACCGGGCGATTGTATTTGTTGCCCTTGATAGCAGTTCATCGGTGGTCAGCATTACTTTTTGCTGGGCTTCAAACATGCCCGCATGGTTCATCATTGCAACCATTTCCTGCAGTGGATCTACATTACCCGATTCAAAAAACCCCTGGAGAACTGCACTTTCACTATCTTTCAACACTTCCAGTCCGGGCGGAGCCGTATAGTATCCTGCCGCATGACGTTCAAGACCTGGCAAATGTTCAACTCTGGCCAGCTCTATTTTATCAATCTTCTCATCATTTACGAATACTGTTCCGTTTTTGGATATCTCAATTCTCTGTTCTGTTTCCGCCGTACCCGATTGCTCATGCAGAATGGGAACAGATACCGGCCCGTTTTCACCAATAACATTCGCGCCTTCATCATTTACCAGAAATCCATCCGCATTAAGTCTGAATCGGCCGTTTCTTGTCAAAAGCTCCTGTCCATCCAGTTCAAGTTTGAAAAAGCCTTCTCCTTCAATTGCAAGGTCAAAAGGATTTTCGGTTGACTCAAAATTTCCCTGGGCCATATTAATTGTCTGTTGAGGACGCACCACTGAAGAAGCTTCACCATTCAGCTGTTCAATAAAGGAATGATAAAACAGTTTGTCCGATTTAAATCCCGGTGTATTCAGGTTGGCAATATTATTTGCCGTTACTTCCTGGGCTTTCATCAGCCGCTGGAGAGCCTGCATTGAGTGTGTTAACCGGTCGATCATAATCAAATTAATTTTTTTTCATGTTTGACCAGATCAGTTTCAAGATTCATGCCATACAGATCTTTTTCCTTTTACACCCATTCTGTTTTTATCGAAAAGCGGTCTTTTTTCATTGTTAAGTGTACTTTTCGGGTAAAAAAGTGGGGTCAGGCTTTCTGCATCATAATTTTTCCGTCTGCGGAAATTTTTACCGCATTGCGGAAATAAATGGTGACCGTGCCCGGCAGTCTGTCTCTTTAAATAACCTGGATAGCCGATTCAGACTCTGGTATTCTTTTTGATATATATCCGCACAGTACTGTTTTGTACAACACCTGATCACATGATCCGGTTATCTGGTAAATAAAACTTAGATCTGTACAGGATTATCTGTCTCTCAGAAATCATTTAATGGTTTCAGCGGATATCCAAAATTAAACTGAATGCCTGAACAGGATAAACAAGATAAAACCGAAGATCCTACTGCGTTGCGGCTTGAAAAAGCACGTGAGGAGGGAAATGTCCCAAAAAGCCAGGAAGTATCGTCCGTACTTCTGATGCTTGTATCGGTAATGGTAATACTTTACTCCGGAGAATGGATTTACAGCCAGTTTCAGTCGTTATTCCGGCAAATTTTTATAAATCTTGATCAGCCAATCAGCAACAGTGAACAGGCATTACAAATTCTTGAAACCACTTTAGCTCTTGGATTTAAGGTAATTAGTCCGTTATTACTGGCTCTTCTTGTGGTTTCCCTTCTGGCCAATCTTATACAGACCGGTGTAGTCATTGCGCCAAAAGCGATTGAGCCCAAACCAAACCGGATTGATCCGATGAAAGGGTTTCAAAAGGTTTTCTCAATGCGTGGTATTGCTGAGCTGGTTAAAGGCCTCAGTAAAATTTTTATTATCGGCACCATCATCTTTATCACACTCAGCAATGAACTGGAGCTTTTTATTACAATGCTTGTAATGCCTATGAGTGTAACGCTGGCCGAAGCCGGACGGCTGATATTACTGCTAATGACACGAATACTGACAGCACTGGTTATTCTGGCCATTATGGATGCAATGTATACACGGTTTCAACACAAAAAAGAGCTTCGAATGACTAAGCAGGAGATACGTGATGAACACAAGCAGATGGAGGGAGATCCTCACATGAAAAACAAGCGCCGTCAGGCAGCTCTCAGTTTTTCACAACAAAAACGGCTGGATCACGCCGTCATGTCATCCGATGTGGTAATTACCAATCCAACCCACTATGCAGTTGCTCTTCAGTATAATCCTGAAAATAACAGCGCTCCTGTTGTAAAAGCAAAAGGTATGCGAAAAAAAGCTTTGAAAATCCGTTCACATGCAAAAGAGTTTGATATACCCATTATTGAAAATCCTCCTGTGGCCAGGGCTCTTTATGCATCAACCAACGAAGATGAAACAGTTCCGGAAGATTACTTCCAGGTTGTAGCGGAAATCCTGGCTTATGTTTACAAATTAAAACAAAAGAAAATTTAGAATGAAAGAAGTAACTGAAAAAAACCAGGGATGGATAGCCTTTCTCATGAGCAGGTCGGATATTCTGGTCTCTTCCAGTATCCTGATGATCCTGATGATTATGGTGCTCCCGATACCACCGGGGCTGCTTGATTTTTTCCTTGCTATGAGTGTGTCATTATCAGTGATTGTTCTGCTTGTCGCTTTCTACACAAATAAGCCACTTGAGTTTGCAGTATTCCCGGGAATGCTTCTGATACTTACACTTTTTCGATTATCTCTTAATGTAGCTTCAACCAGACTCATTCTAAGTGAAGGATTTGCTGGTAACCTGATTGCAGCATTTGGAAGTTTTGTAGTGCAGGGCAATTATGTTATCGGTGTAATTATCTTCGCAGTTTTGGTAATCATTAATTTTGTTGTAATCACCAAAGGTGCATCTCGTATTGCTGAGGTTTCAGCCCGTTTCACTCTTGATGCCATGCCCGGTAAACAGATGGCAATTGATGCAGATCTCAATGCAGGATTATTAACAGATGAAGAGGCTAAAAAGAGACGTGAAGAGATATCGAGAGAGAGTGATTTTTACGGAGCCATGGACGGAGCCAGTAAATTTGTTCGTGGCGATGTGATTGCAGGCCTGTTAATCACCTTTATTAATATTATCGGCGGTCTTGTGATCGGTACTATGCAGCAAGGCATGGCTATCGGGGATGCGGCTGCTACTTATACGCTTCTTACAATCGGGGATGGCCTGGTAAGCCAGATTCCTTCTCTTCTGATCTCAACCGCAGCCGGTATTATAGTAACAAGGGCCGCATCTGAAGGAAATTTAAGTACAGAAATAACCGGCCAGTTATTTGGCAGCCCTAAAGTAATTGCTCTGTCTGCTGCATTTATTTTCATTATGGGAGCTCTTCCAGGAATGCCTGCTTTCCCTTTTTGGCTTCTCGCAGGATTTTTAGCTTTCCAGGCAAACAAAAAAAGCAAGGAAGATGAACAAGACCTGGTTCTGGCAACCGAAGAAAAAGAACAGAGGGATGCTCCGGAAGATAAAATCGAGGATTACCTCCTGATGGATACACTTGAACTGGAAATTGGTTACAGTGTAATCCCGCTTGTAGATCCTGAACAGGGCGGCGATCTGCTCGACCGGATGTCATCCCTCCGGAAACAACTTGCAATTGAGCTTGGAATTCTTGTCCCTCCTATTCGCATCCGGGATAATATCCAGCTGGATGCTAATGAATACGTAATCAAAATGCGTGGCATTCTGCAGGGAAAAGGAGATCTTTTGCCTGAGTATCACATGGTTCTTTTACCTGCAGATCTTGATCTTGAACTTCCGGGAGTTAAAACCAAAGATCCGGCATTTGGCATGGACGCCGTTTGGGTAAACTCCAAAAACAGGGCGGAGGCTGAAAAATTCGGCCTCTCAATTATTGAAGCCGGGGCTGTCATCACCACTCATCTTATTGAAATAATAAAACGTAATGCATACAAATTACTTGACAGGCAGATGGTGAAAAAACTTATTGAAAATTTAAAAGAGTCATCACCGGCTGTTGTAGAAGAGTTGATTCCTGAAAAGATGGGCTATGGAAATATCCAGAAAGTATTAAAACGACTTTTAAAAGAACAGGTTCCGATTCGTGATCTGAACACTATCCTTGAAACGGTAGCAGATTATCATGGAAAAACACAGAACCCCGAGGTGTTAACGGAATACGTGCGGAACAGTCTTGCAGATAAAATTACAAAAATGTACAGTGATTCTGCCGGGAATGTAACGGTATCTGTACTCGACAGCGCTCTTGAGTCTCACTTTATTACCCAGGCTCAGCAGGGGAACCTGCATCCAAGCACACTTGGTTTTGCACCCGATACTGTTGAAAAGTTTTATGTTGCCTGTAATAAAGTATTTGAAAAAATGATTGCCGGCGGTCATAAACCCATTATTCTGACATCCCCGGTACTAAGGCCGGCCATTTACGATTTCCTTGTATCTGTAATACCTGATGTGGTAGTGCTCTCTTATAACGATTTAACAATCGATACCCAGATCAAAAAATTTGAAAAAATTGAACTTGAGAAATCTGAACCTAAACTTCAGGAACCCGTTGAATTATGAATATCAGAAAAGTAAAAGGAGACAATCTTAAAGAAGCACGTAATAAAGCTTCTTTACTCTTTGACAATAAATTCGTTGTCCTTGAGTCTGCCGAATCAAAACCCGGATTTCCGGCTTCAATTACCGTTGCTATTGAAGAATCTGAATCAGAAAGTTATCATCCGGACCCGAAAAGAAAAAAACCGGTGCATCTTCTGAAACCTCTTCTGAGTCAGTTTGAAGAACTGTTTGAGAAAGGCGGTAAATCTATAAATAAACTTATGGAAAATAGCGGTGATCATGGAAGGGTGACAGATAACGTTTCGTACAACAAAAATAAGAATCAAACTTACCGGGCTTACGAACCGCAGTCAGCGGCATCCGATGGGGTCTATTTTGAAAGAAGCAGCAATAATTATGAGTCCACCCCTCCTAAAAAAGAAAAAAAGCCTATTGAAACTCCCGAAAAAGAAAATAAGACTAATCCGCATTCTCATTTAAAAAAGAGAAAACCCTATATAAAAGAGACTAGTTTTCATGCCTGCAATCACCAATTTGAGCAAATTCAGCAGCGGCTTCTTAACCTCGAAGCCTATTCAAGATTGATTGGTAAGGAATTGCTGCCCGATATTACCGGAAACCCGGTTTACAGGCACCTGATTTCCAAAAATTTTAATCCGGGACTTCTAAATCATTGGTTCAGAAATACACCTCTTCCAGGTGGCCAGCCGGAAATCCAGATTAATCAAATAAAAAAAATTCTTGATGAAGAGTTACAACCCAAAAACCCGGACTGTGAAAAAGGAATATATCTTTTTTCGGGATTGCCCGGTTCCGATATTCATTCCATTGCCGATCTGCTGATCAAACATAACATGAAAAAATCGCCGGAAAGTTGTCGGCCGGTATTAGTTGCGGAGGATTCTTCACTGCTAAAGAATTTTCATACAGAGGTTGAAATCCCAACGTATACAGCATCAGACAATGCTGAATGGCGGCAGATACTAAACCGTGAAGGAGAAAATTCCGCTATTTTTATAATAACAAAACCATTGTCTTTCGATTTAAACAAGGTGGCAGACAAATGGGATGAGTATAGCGTGCAATATGACAGTCTCGTTAAACCTGAGCATCATTTCGTTACCCATGGCTTATTTGAGCCTGAGCAGGTAATTCACCAGTTACCGGCCAATCACCATTTTAAGCCCGCTTACATCTCTTTTTCGAATGCGAACTGTTGTATAAATAGTCCGGGTAATTTCTACACTTACAATTATTACCTCGATACAAAAACCGGTTTTTTATTCTCAGGCACTTCCGGACACATAACTTCTGACAAAATTATTGAAAGTTGCCTGGAGAATTTAAATAGTGATGATTTTTAATTCATAGATATTATATTTAACCATAATCAAAAAACCCCATATACATGTTAGTCAGAATCTACGCAATCATTTCTCTGCTTTTGTTTACTTTTTTAACATTTTCAGGGTCAGGTATTGAGCCATCAATGCTAAAAAGTGTTATAGTGTTTTCTGTGTTGGTGATAACAACGCGGATTTCTGTTTTCCTGATTGATATCATCAAAGAAACATCAAACACAAAACCGGATCATACTGCTTCCACACACCAAACCTGATTTTAAGATGCCTTACAATCCCGATTTTGTAACCCCGGACAGAGATTTCCATAAATGGAGTAATTATCTATGAAATTATCACTCCAGGAATTGGTCGATTCATACTGCGAGGAGCCGACTTCGGCTTTACGAAGTGCCATTATTACGGAAGCAATGCCATTGGTAAAGAGCATCATAGGAAAGGTTCGCAGGCCGGAAACAGCTTTGTCGCAATATGAAGATATTGAAAGCGCCGGAATTATGGGATTGCTGCAGGCACTTGAAAATTATGACTGTACCAAAGAGACTCAATTTAATACGTTTGCCTACTACAGAATTCGAGGGAATATCATCGATTATCTCAGGTCTATCGACCAGCTTCCAAGAACTGACCGGACACAATTTGGAAAAGCGCAGGAAGTTATTGATCAGCTTCAGCAGGAACTGGGGCGGCAGCCGGATGACGAAGAGGTAGCTGAAAAAATGGATATGAGCCTGGAGAACTACCAAAACTTGCTAAGTAATGTACAGCAAAGAGCTGTACTGTCACTTGATCAGACTGTTCATTCGCATGAATCTGACCAGCCGGTTTTAGATCAGCTTGAGAACAGTGCCTCTGAACAACCTGATTCAAACCTTGAGAAAGAGAGTATGTCGAAACAAATTAAGATGGCTATCAATCAATTCAAGGAGAGAGAAAGGCTCATTCTTGCACTTTACTATTATGAAGACCTCACATTAAAAGAAATTGCACTTCTAATGGGTCTGACAGAAGCCCGGATATCTCAAATTGTTGGGAAACTACTGCTGCAACTTCGCTCTACCTTACAAAACGAGATTGCTCAATACTAATCCCGGAGTTTAAGTTTTAAAGTCAAGTTCGGCTCCGGGGGCGTCTGCAAGATATTTTGATGGGCTCAGCTATTGTTTGCTAATCTATTCCTCTCACATTTGAGCATTGACAAAGCAATTCCTTAAAGCAGACTAATTCTTAAAATACCTTGATTTTTCTTTACAAAAGTAATACATTTTGTACAACAATTAATTTACTGAAAATTATCCCACGCAATGAGATCGGTAAGGTTGCCAAAAAAAATTGAACATGAGCTGGAAGTTTTGTCAAATCAAAAAAATGTTTCCCGTTCCGAAATCATCAAAGAAGCACTGGTAGAATATATGGCAAAAGAAAAAACATACAATCAACCATTCCTAACCGGTAAAAAGTATTTCGGCAAGCACGGCAGTGGCGATCATAACCGTTCTGTATCCTACAAATCAGAAATTAAAGCTAAAATTCGTGAAAAGCGCTCTGATTGATGCAGGTCCGATTATCGCTCTCTTTGACCGAAGTGATCAATATCACCGGATTGTATATCGTTTCATGGAAACGTATGAAGGCCGCTTAATTACCACGTGGCCTGTTGTGACTGAAGCCTCATACATGCTTGATTTCAATTCAGAGGTTCGTCTCGACTTTCTCTCCTGGATTTACGATGGCGGAATAGAACTCCATAATACAGAACAGTGGGAACTTGCCCGGATACATGCTATTATGAAAAAATATGAAGAACTTCCGGCCGATTTAGCTGATGCTTCCCTCCTGCAGGCAGCTGAAATATTACAGCTTAAAAATATTATCTCACTGGATAGCGATTTCGATATCTACCGGCTCGATCGCAATCGAAAGCTGATCAATTTACTGAACCCTTCGGCTTGAAGATTCAGCTACTTCTTTAATATCCAGCCTATCCAATGGCCTCCATTACTTTAGCAAGTGAATCCCATATCTGAGTAAAAATCATATCAAAAGCTGTTGGAGCGAAAGGCAATACCCATAAAAGCAGAACAAATCCGACCCCGACCTTTAGCGGGAGCGCGATAAAAAAGACATTCGCCTGCGGCATTATCCTGGCAAATATGGCAAATGAAAGATCCATCAGAAAGAGAACGATGATAAACGGAGATGCAATTTGTACTCCTGTTACAAATAGACGCGTGGCCAGGTCGATAAAAACAGGTGCAGCTGCGTGTGCTGCAACCGTGCCAACCGGAACAATATCAAAACTGTGGGCCAGTGCACGTATATAATAACCGTCACCACCGGTGCTTATAAAGATAAATGTGCCAAGCAATACGAAAAGCTGACCAATAATAGACTGCTGAGTTTGGTTTACCGGGTCAATTAAGCTCGCAAAAGCAATTCCAATATTGAGACTCATCAGTTCGCCGGCAATTTGAAGAGATGCAAAAAGAATTTGTCCCGTTAGACCGAGGGCTACTCCAACAAGTAACTCTTTTATAACAGCTACAACAATCTGAAGCATATTTGCATCAACCGGGATACCCATATCTTGGACCGGTATTACGGGAAATAGCATTACTGCAAGAACGAGTGATAAAAAAACTTTCACCTGAACAGGTATGGAACCATTACTGAAAAACGGGGCTGTGGCCATCAGGGCACCTACTCTCACAAATATAAGAAAGGAGGTCAGAATAATTTCAACATTAAGTAGCTCCATCTGATATTCCCGAATTATTCTTTTTTACTTTCCTGTTTTTCAGACATCGTTTAAAATGCATGTTAAAAAATAAGATCGATTCTGCAACGCGTGATTCTGTCTTACTCATTTATTGTAGCAATAAAAGCAAATATGCGTTCCATGAAATCGACAGTATATTCAAGCATAAAACCAAACAGGAAAAATAGCATCACTACAACTACCAGCATTTTTGGTACGTAAGCGAGGGTCATCTCTTGTATGGTTGTGACTGCCTGAAATAGAGCAACAACCAGCCCGATAATTAATGCTCCGGCGAGTATTGGGCCTGCTAAAACCACCATGGCAGTCAGCGCCTCCTGCAACCAAAATAAGCCGACTTCTGAATTCATATTAATTAAAACTTCTGATCATTGATTCCACGAGTAGAAACCATCCATCCGTTAAAACGAAAACAAGTATTTTAAAAGGTAACGATACAAGGACGGGCGGGAGAAACAGAATACCCATCGATAACAGAATAGAGGCTACAACAAGATCTATGACCATAAAAGGAAGGTAAATCAGGAACCCGATTTGAAAAGCAATTCTAAGTTCGCTGATCACAAAAGCGGGCACAACAACATAGATTGGTAATTCATCCAGGCCGGCAACCGGGTCTATATTTCCAAGATCCATAAACATAAGCAGATCTTTTTCGCGGGTCTGATTTACCATAAACTCTTTCAAAGGGAGAGCTGCTCTTGCTAATGCTTCCGTCTGGGTGATCTCCTCTTCAACATAAGGTTCTATCGCAAAGGTATTAATTTCGTTAAACGCAGGTGCCATAATAAATATGGTCATAAAAAGTGCCAGTCCCAGCAAAACCTGGTTGGGTGGAGATTGTTGAGTACCAAGACCCATTCTTAGAAAGAAAAAAACAACGATAATCCTTGTAAAGCTTGTCATCATTGTAACTATGGCCGGTCCAAAAGATAGTACCGTTAAAAGAATCAGTGCCTGAATGGCTACTGAGAAATCTTCTACATCTCCTCCTATATTGATGTTGACTCCGGTTTGAGCTTGCGCGGCTGACTGGGCAATACTCTCTGCAGGAAAAATGATAAGCACAAAACCTGATAAAAATATCAGAAGGCCTATTGATTTAATAATTTTAACAGGCACCTTCCGGTATGCTGCTTCAGATAGTTCAGCAAAACTCAACCCGGTACGTTCAGTCACTTTTTTTGTTCTCATTAGTTTTTCCTGTCTGAACCGTTCACGACCTGCCCGTTTCTTTGCAGACCTTTTAAAAGATCTGCAAAAAGAGTTTTTTGAAGAGGTTTTTTCTTTTCAGCCAGATCTATCTGCTTCCATTCCGATCTGCTTAATACCTTCAGTATTTCCAACCCTGATTCACCTGAACTCATTATCCAGCATTCATCATTTACTCCGATCATAACCAGGTTATTTCCACCTGGAACAGGTATGGATTCAAGTATCTCAAGATTTGCTGAAGTTTTATCCTGCGGACTCTTTTTATTCTTATGATTCAGGAAATAGTAGGCGCTGCCAACGGCAAGCAGCAGGAAAAAAACTGTTCCGTATCCCGGCGCCGAGGATCTTTGTTCTGTTACGGACAGACTTGATTCATTTTTTGATTCTCCATCTTTTTGAAGAGCTGAGTTCCCTGAGATTTCCTCAATTTTTTGTATATCTACATAACCCTCGTTTTTCCAGGAGTTCGTCTGCATCAGAACAAGTAACCAGAGAACAATCAGGGTAACTGAAAAACCGGCTACAAATCGCAGTGTTTTACGCGGATTGCTTTTCAGTTGTTTTCCAAATTTATCAAAATCCATATCAGGAAACTTTTTTCATTGATTCATGTGCAGCCATCAATCTTGTAATCCGAACACCAAAATGTTCATCAATTACAACAACATCGCCCATGGCAATGCAGCGCCCGTTTACAAGAATATCTACCGGCTCACCGGCAAGTTTTTCAAGTTCGATTACGGATCCTTTCATCAGTTGCAGGATTTTTCCCAGCGGCATTTTTTTCCTTCCCAATTCAACAGATACCTGCATTTCGACATCTTTCAGCATATCTATATTTCGTACTTCTCTTCTGTTTTTCACATCCTGAGACTTATCAAATGGTTCAAATTCAACATTTGTCCCTTCATCATTTCTGAATCTGGCACTGCCTTCATTATCTTGTCGGTTCGCAATCGAATTCATGTTTTTGGCTACGTTTAATAAAACCTCCAAAAAATCAGGGGTAGTGACCTGATTAGATCCGCCCCATTTTTCCATTTTTTCGCTCACAATCTGTTCGTTCGGAATTGAGATAGCAAACACAAGTTCCAGATGTTCTGAATCTTTCTGCTCAGTCGTATTCAAATGAAACACGGAAACCACATATTTCTGAAGATTCAGAACAGTTTTAACTTTCTCACTTGAAATCTCTGAAAAAGGATCGATACGCAGTTCTATCCCTGTATTTTCAAGAGATTCAGCTACCAGGCCGGATAGAGTATCCGTGATTTCCCGGTAAACCATTTTTTCCGTTTCAGATTCTTCCTGATCGGGCAACTGTGCTTTTAAATCAGAGAATAAAGCGGTCCAGTTGCCTTTAAAACCAATCAGTGCTTCAACCTGAAATTTTTCTTCAATGGTCTTATAAATTTTAAATTCATGAAACGATTCCGTAGTCTCTTTAACATTTGCCATTGTCTGATTCTGAAGATCCAGACCGACCTCAGATCCCGATATTTCTCCCAGCAGATATTCCACTGCCGGTTTAAAATTTTGTATTGCTTTTCTCCAATTTTCCATGGTTACACGTTTGCTTTATTATAGATCGATACGATCGTTACTGTTTTTTTGGATGTTGAAAATCTTTACTGCTTTTTTACCTTTCATTGAACCCGGGTAGCCATTCATCTTCACCTGGTTATTAACCTTAATTTTCAAAGGTTCATCAATTTGCTGATCCAGCATAATCAGGTCTCCCTCTTTTAAACCAATAAGCTTGTTGAGCGGTACATTTGATTCACCGAGAATTGTACTCAGCGTGATATCGGCCTGTTTCAGATCCTCTTCAAAGTTTTTCTTTTCAATGGATGAGAGTGCGCCTGCAAAATTGTTTTTATCCAGGTTAAAAGAGTTCCCAAGAAGCTGATCCTTCAGGAGGGCGTATGGATAACAGAGTGAAAATGGTACCTGGTAAGTGTCAAACTTGAACAGAAACCTGATTACAATACCCGGATCGTTAGCTGATATTGTTCTGATATTTCCAGGTTTGCTTTCGTAAATATGATTAATAACTGTAAAAGGAAAAAATGACGACCAGACATGACTCAGGTCTTTAAAGCACTTCTCGATAATTCGCCCCATTATTCTCTCTTCGATCCGGCTCAGCATTCTCTTCTCGTCCAGGTTAAATTTACCACCTCCGCTTTGCCTTTCCACGCAGTACATGCAAAACCCAGGTTCCATTTGTAATACTGCCCAGTCGCCTAGCTCTTCGATATTGAAAAGGAAAATTGCCGAAGGAGGGTCAATATCATTCAGGTATTTTGAAAAGATAACCTGTTCAACATCCGTGAGTCTGACTTCAATATTATGATTCAGAACATTGGCGAACACACGTTTTACATTCCTTGCATACATTTCGTGAATGTTGCGCATGGAGCGTATAATCTCTTTGCTCACCAGTTTGGGCTGTTTGAAATCATACGGCTTTATCTGGCTGCTGTATTTATCCGGCCCGGAGTCGTTTTGATATGTTACTTGCGGCATTCAATTTTTTATTCATTACTGTATCACATATTTAGTAATGAACAAATTCCGTACCGCTTTTTTTTCGAGAAGATCATTTACCTCATTTTTCAGCTCTTCTTTTATTACTTCTCTCTGTTCAATAGAACTTAATTCGATTGCTGATTTTTGTATCAGGTGTGAATTAACCCTGTCGATAATTTCCACGCTCATTTTATCAGCCGTTGCCACATCATTGCTATTGTTCATTTCAAAGGCCAGTGATAGTATTAAATACCGTTCTCCATCCGAATGCGCAGGATTTATAATAATATTATCAACTTTATAATACACCCCGCCTTTCTCACTGAGCCCGTCAATTGTCTCCTTAATATCAGGATAATTATTTTTAATAATTGCATAAGCAGCAATTCCCTGTGCAACTATTACTCCTATCAACAGGAAAATTTTTCCAATTTTTAAAAATTTATTCCTTTTGCCAGGGCCCGTTTCTGTATCTTTTTCTTCTGAAAGATCAGACTCATTTAATTTTTTCTCTTCTTCAGTCATAAAAATTCCTCAGTTTATGATTCTGTTCTTTTGTTCTCATTCCTTTGAATCTCAATCGGCGCATACCTGATAAAAACCTCCACTCTTCTGTTCCGTTGCATATTCTCCAGAGTTGTATTAGGCACACGTGGCCTGTATTCACCGAAACTCCGGATACTGAATTTTTCAGGTTTCAGGCTGACATTTTCTTCTAAAAATCGCATTACAGAAAGTGATCTCCCCGAGCCAAGTTCCCAATTGGACTCATATTTCCGGTCTCCGCTTACACGTATCGGCCGGTTATCCGTATGTCCCTGGATATCAATTACATCTACTTCTTCAAGGGTGTACCGGTCGATACCCTTTGCGATATCTAACAACAGATCATGTGATTCAGGAAGTAATTTTGCAGAGTAGGTCTCAAAAAGAGCCGCTTCTCCCATTATGATCCGTACACCATCCGGAATAATGTCAATTTCTACCTGGTCACCCAGGTTCTCTTTCTGAATATTCTGATACATTTCATCCCAGTTTTTTGCACGCTGAATATCTATTTGAAGTGATTCATCACTAAAAACAGATTCATACTCAAGTACGCCTCTTTTCCCCTGGAAAGCGCCGATGATAGCCGTAAACTTATTTTTTTCCACACCAGGTGTAAAGGTGTACAAAACGATAAAGAATATCATCATCAGAGTAATAAAATCGGCATAGGTCATTAACCAGTTGCCGCCAGATTTTCCACCAGATTTTCCCATGGCATTGTTTGATAATCTTTCCAGTTATTGTAAAGTTTGTCTTCACGTTTTTTGTCAAAATTCTCTTTATCGTAGTACGTCAGGTACGCAGCCCTCTCTCCGGGTGATAAGAAATTCAATAATTTATTTTCCATAATCCGGGGATTCTCTTCATCCTTGATAGATATAATTGCCGTTTTAAATAATCTTTTCCTCGTCAGCTGCTTTTCGCCAAGGTGTTCAAGTTTCCCGGAAAGCGGAACAAAAATCATGTTTGCCAGAATGGTTCCATATAGAGTGGTAATTAAGGCTATCGCCAGCCCTACACCCAGGGATTCAGGATCCTGGATATTCTGAAGCATCAGTACCAGCCCTATAACAGTTCCGATCATACCAAAGGCCGGTGCATATTCACCCATTGAAGCCAAAACATTTACACTTTTTTCCATCGACCTTTCCGCGCTCTCCATCTGATCATTCATTATACTCACAAGTGTATCTTTTTTGATTCCGTCAAGCAGGTACATCATCCCGTTTTTCAAAAACGGATCATCTATCAGCTGAATATCCTGTTCCATCGCAAGCAATCCCTCACGCCTTGCCTTCCGCGAAAACATATTGATCAGTTCTATGTCGGTTCTAAGATCCATATCGCTGTTCTTGAGATTATCAAGAAGGCTTACAAACGTATTTTTTAAATCATCAAAACTATAATTCACAATCGTTACCATCACTACTCCTCCGCCAACAATTAAAATTGAAGACAGGCTTAAAAACAATCCAAGTTCACCCTGGAAAATGATTGCGCTCAGAACAAGAGCAAAGGCGCCCGCCAAACCAAAAACTGTTGACTTATCCACTGATTATAGATTTTTATTTAAAATGGGATTCGTTTCTCTCTTTTTTATCGGACAAAAAGAGTGTGAACTTAAGCCGTTTACTATTTTTATTTTCAAAAAAACAGCAGGGCGACTTTTGTTTAAAGCAACTTTACGTTCTTCTTGCAGTAACAGCCGGCTATAGCAGGATTAAAAAAACCCCTGCCACCGGATAAGCGGAACAGGGGTTTTCCCAATTAAACCGAAGGATACTCGATTTTTAGTTTATCGTTTAAGTGCAACCGTTTCGGCCAGCAGCTCGTCTGCGGTTGTTATCACCCGTGCATTTGATTGAAATGCTCTCTGAGAGGTAATCATTTCAGTAAATTCCCGGGCAAGATCAACATTTGAGCCTTCCAGAACGCCAGCTGACAAGTTTGTAGCTTCCATATTTGCAGCTGTATTTATTGAAATATCACCGGAGGCTACTGTATTACGGAAGAGCCCACTGCCAACTGTTTCAAGGCCGTTATTATTAGCTACGTCAGCTATCGCAAGCTGTCCAAGCTGTACATTTCTGCCATTGCTGAAAATTCCGTTGATGAATCCATCACCATCAAAACTGAAATCAACCAGCCGTCCTTCAGTAAATCCATCCTGGGATGTAATTTTAGCGGATGATGAACCTGAGAATTGTGAAATCCTTGAGCCGTCGTCCGGATTACCCAGGTTAACATTAAAGCTCATGGGAGAAGCCCCGTTACCCGGATCAAAACTGATTTCAAAAGCACTGTCGGTTGTCAGACTCCCCGACTCATCAAACTCAATTGTACCTGCTCCACCGGCTGTAATCTCTTCACCATCCAGAAAACTTGCTTCATATTCCCAGGTGTTTACATCCGTTTGGGTAACATTTACAAGCAGGGTATGGGCACGTCCGAGTCCATCAAATACAGTTGTACTAATTGTCTGGCTGCCCGTGGAACCTGCCTGAGTAACCTGGAATCCCGGCATATTGATATCACCTGTGCCTGTTACAGTGGCGCTGTTTATATTAAGACTGCTGTCGCCAAGTGTGTCGGATCTCAAAACGAGTATACCGTCAACAAGGCTGACATTACCCTCGCCTGCAAGTGCTGTGTTCAGTGAGGTGATCATATCATCCACTGTATCTCCGGCCGCAAATGTATGTGTTGCAGTAAGAGCGGTTCCGTCATTGAGTGTAAACTCAAATTCGATCTGGTCACCGGCTGCAAGTGCAGTTGAGGTTTGAGCAAGGTCATTAATTAATGTTCCTGATGTAGCAAGTGCCCCGCCGGCAGTTGTAAAGGCAGAACGGGACTGAACAATCTGATTTGTACTTGTATCAGCATTCAGGTTCCCCGCAACATAAATATTTTCAGTTGCCTGAGGATCAAGTATATTTTCAAAATCAATTCGTATGCCATCAGTGGCGCCGCCGGCGATTATATTGCCCTCGCTGTCGGCATTAAATCCCTGAACATTTCTGCCTGCCTGATCTACAAGAAAACCATCCCTGTTAAAGGCAAAATTACCTGCTCTGGTAAGAAATGGCTGCGTTCCTTCATTTACCAGGAAAAATCCTTCGCCCTCGATGGCCAGATCCGTTTGCCGGCCGGTAGTTTGCAACCCTCCCTGGTTAAAATTACGGTCGATTGCTGCCAGCCGCACACCCAGTCCAACCTGTGCACCGGATTGCGGTGATGATTGTGAGCCTCCGCCAGAGCCGATGCGCTGGCTCAGCATTTCTGAAAATGTTGCCCGTGAGCTTTTAAAGCCTGTGGTATCAACGTTGGCAATGTTATTACCGATTAC
>Ga0209936_1000029_pt1 | contig 98968 bp, 88 predicted proteins | sample SalPonR1_A_D1_MG_FD_185694 | JGI IMG/M metagenome (GOLD analysis project Ga0209936, IMG submission 185694) | Salt pond soil microbial communities from South San Francisco under conditions of wetland restoration - Salt Pond MetaG R1_A_D1_MG... ...
CGGCGAGGCAATGTGCTCCCGCAGCCAGCTGGCGCTGACAACGGGCACTGTATCGACCACCATCCGTTGCGCCTAGCGCTTCTTCGACTCGGCACCCGAGGGCTGCGTATACTGATCATTCAAGGCCTGGACCATGCGGTCGGTTTCTCCGATGAGCTTTTCCAGCTTTTTCTGCACGCGGGAGGACCAGCCCGCCAGCTTGCCCGGCAACAGCGGCGAGAACACCGCGCCCAGCTGCTTCTCGAAGGCGCGAACCAGATACACCTTGTCGGACCCCAGGCTGTCGTCGCGCTGCAGCCGCCGCAGCACGCTCTTCCCGGCAAGACGGCGCAGGCGCGAGTAAATAAACAGCACCAGGACGGCCATACCGAGCCCCACGAGCAAGCGCATGGTTGTGTCGAGTCCCGCCAGCGGCAGGAAGGTGAAGCCATCCCAGGCATCGCCGGTAATCGTCACGTACAGGAACAGACCGATCGCCAGGCCGAAGACAATGACATTGGTCCACAGGTTGCGCGTCATCCACACATCCCGCGCCTCAATCAATCGCGGGATCATCACATCACGCATGTGCTTACAGCTGTGCTCCAGCATGCCGGTGACGCGGTAGGCCCGCTCAATGTTGAGCTGCTCGATGCGCCGCCGGATTTCTCCCAGATCCTCGTCGCGCTTGGCCTGCATGCGCATACGCTTCTGTTCGTCTTCTATGGGCACCACGGCACTTTCGGAGTAGGTGCGGTAAAAGCGTCCCGCGGTCAGGCCGGACTGGGCCAGCGCCCGCTGCCAGGCGGCAACCACTTCCTCGGGATTGTCTTCGCGTGCCGTGTTGTCGATCTGATTGAGGATGTAGAGAAACTTATCGCTATCGCTGCGATCGATGGTTTCCACTACCAGGTGCTTGAGCGTGTCCATCATGGCGCCGGGCTCTGGATGACGGGCGTCAAAGAACACCAGCACCAGGTCGGACAGACCAATAATGTGATCGGTGATGAGCAGAGTGGAACTGCGCTGTTCGTCTGCATCGAAGCCGGGAGAGTCGATCATTATCTTGCCACGCAGCGACTCGGACCGACAGGTCTTCAGCTGCAGGAAGGAGTCAACGCGCTTGCCCTCGCCCTTCGATGCCGCCTCTACCTGCTCACTGATCTGGTAGAACGGAAACCGCGGATCGGCATCCAGGGCGAGGCCCGGCAGCTGGCGCGGCTGCTCGTTTTCGCCGTAGCAGATCACGGTGAACTTGTCGTCAATCGCCTGATTGCCGGTACGCTGAAGATCGACACCCAGGTACTCGTTCAGGAAGGTGGATTTACCGGCGGAAAAAGTCCCCAGCACCGCCACCACGGGCCACCATGAGATCTGCGTGGCGTAGGAGTCGTCATGGCCGATAAAGCCGATGCGGCGGGCGATAGCGTCCAGCTCCTGGAAGTATTGCACCGCCTGGGACAGCGCGGGATTCTCCTGCTGCAGGTGGTGTTTGAGGCGCTTGATACGCTCTTCGGTTGCTGTCGTTGCCAAGGGGACGTCCTCACGTGACTTAAAGTTGTGAGGATGTCACCAGTGTGGCGCTTGTGTCTACCTGTTGCCTGACGTTGTAAAGAGAAACATTGCCGCAGAGACTGCCGCTTACCGCGTTTTCTCGATGCGGTCAAAAATTGCTATCCTGTCCCGGATGCACGCCCTAAACATCGACAGGCGCTTCTCGAGATGATCAAGACCTTTTTCCTGCTCAGCTCCGTTATTGCGCTGGTTGTCATCATTCACTACGAATTTCTTTATCGCTTTACGGTGGTCATGCCCCTGCTTAAGGTCAAGCACCGCTTCCGCATCGTCCTTGGCGTGCTCGCCGCGCTCGCCGCGCATTCTATCGAGGTGTGGGTCTTTGGGCTCATTCTCTACATCATGCATCACGCGGAGGGCTGGGGCACGCTCGGCGGCAACTTCGATGGCTCACTGGCAGCCTGCGTTTACTTCTCTTTCGCGTCATACACCACGCTGGGCCTCGGGGACATCGAGCCCTTCGGGGAAATCCGTTTCGTGACCGGTCTTGAATCCCTCACCGGCCTGGTTCTTATCACCTGGACAGCGTCTTTCCTCTATCTGGAAATGACCAAGTACTGGAACCGTAATTAATGAAACCCGACACCGATATTAATATCCGCCCCGCGACCGAAGGGGATATCGACACCATTTTGCGTTTTATCCGTGAACTGGCCGACTATGAGCGCGCGCTCGATGCCGTCGAGGCGACGCCGGAACGCCTGCGCGCCACGCTGTTCTGCAACCGGCCCAGGGTGCACTGCAGCATTGCCGAGCTGGCGGGCGAGCCCGCGGGCTTTGCGGTGTGGTTTTTCAATTATTCCACCTGGCTGGGCCTGCACGGCTTGTTTCTCGAGGACCTCTACGTCACGGATGCCATGCGCGGCCGGGGACTCGGCAAAGCCCTGCTGCAGTATCTGGCGAAGCTCGCAGTGGCCAGCGGCTGCGGCCGCTTTGAATGGAACGTGCTGGACTGGAATCAGCCGGCGATCGACTTTTACGAATCTTTCGGTGCACTGCCCCAGAGCGAATGGGTGGGATATCGGCTCAGTGGTGAGGCATTGCGCGCGTTTGCGGCGTCCGCAACGGCATCAGGCATCGAGGGTACCTGACGCCACACGAATCACCTGCTCGCGATCACCAGTCATCAGGCGCCGGCCCGACCGCTGGCTCATCTGGTAGTCATACATCGGGTCATAATAGTCGCGCAGAAGCAGGGTGATCCACGCGCGATGGCCATCGAGCGTCCCACTGTCATCCTGGGCGTCAAACGCGGCTTGCATGAGGGAGCTCACCGTCTGATAGCGGGAGCCTCCCAGTCTTTTCTGCGTCCTCGCCAGGTCCGATTGCAGGCGCTCGCGATGCTGCTGCGGGCCGGCATCGCCGAATGCCTCGCGATACCGCTGACCCAGATCGACAACATAGTCCTCAAGGACTACCGTCACCCGCTCCTCCAGAGGAATGTCCAGCTCAAGCCTGGGAGCATCTTGCATCCGCTCACGCAGAGACTGCGGCAGGGAGAGACGCCCGATCAGCCTGCCTTCATCTTCCAGAATGACCAGATCATCCTCCCCGGTCAGGCGCTTCATCAGGGCAATGGCCAGCCGGTTCTCGAAGTCAATCTGGCTGGGCTGCGGCGACAGCAGTGCACCGAATGTCGAACCACGATGGTTCGCCAGGCCCTCCAGGTCAATTGCTCTGGACAGCGCCTGAATGACCCGGGTCTTGCCGCTGCCGGTCCTGCCGGATACCAGAACAACGCGCGCAGCGGCAATGCAGCGCTCCAGCTCCGCGAGCAGGTATTGCCGCATGGCCTTGTAGCCACCGCGTATGCGGGGATAGTGAACGCCCACTTCGGCCAGCCATTGCTGGACAATCTGCGAGCGCAGACCGCCGCGAAAGCAGTATAGATAACCCTCGGGGTTGGCCTGTGCAAATCTGACCCACGCCGCCAGCCGCTGCGCCTTCACGCTGCCCTGCACCAGCGAGTGACCGAGGGCAATCGCGGCGTCCTGACCCTCCTTCTTGTAACAGGTGCCAACCCGGGCGCGCTCATCGTCTGTCATCAGCGGCTGGCTGACCGCGGCGGGGAAAGCACCCCGGGCAAATTCACCAGGGGCACGGGTGTCCATCAATGGCAGATCATTGAGAAACAGTTGCCGATAATTGTCGGTATCCGGGCGCATCGATATCAGCCCTGCTTCATCCTTCGGCAACGCCGCCAAAGACGCGCATGACCTCGCTATACAGCTCACCGACGGCCTCGGACATCAGCACAAAGTCTGCATCCAGTCGCGCAAGCGCATCATCCTCCGGCAGGTCGTCGTTTTCCTTGATCAACTCATCGGCAAAACGCAGCCGGCGCAGACAAAGATCCTCCGCCAGCACAAAGGACACGCGCTCATCCCAGTCCAACGCAATCTTGACCACCTGACGACCCGCCTGCAGATGGCTCTCCACCTCCTCACTGAAAAGATCGACGCCGCGCACGCGAACCACGCCGCCGTCGTCACCGGGCTCGCGCAGTTCGCATTCGCCCGCGGCAGTGAAGGCATCCGGCAGATTATTGTGCACCAGCCAGTGCGTCATTGTCGCGAGCGGGGCATCATTTACCTGCGGCAGCAACACCGGGAAGGTGCCGATAGACTCGCGCAACAGATTAAGCAGTTCCTCGGCGCGAGCGGCGCTGGACGCGTCCACCATTACCCAGCCGGTGGCGGGATCGATATAGGCATGCAGGTGGGTGGTGCGCGAGAACGCCCGCGGCAGGCAGTCCTGGATGACCTCATCCTTCAGCGTCAGGCGCTCCTTGCGGTAAACCTTGCGACCCTGCGTCGCTTCGATAGCCTCGATGCGCTCCTCGAGATGCTCACGCACCACAGTCGACGGCAGCAGTTTTTCCTCCCGACGCAGGCGAATAAGCAGGCGCCCGCTGGCGCTATGCACTAGCGGTGCGCCCTCGTCACCGAGGGGCGCGGCCCAGCCAATGGACAGGCCCTGCGAGGGCGCACAGGGCGCAAACGCGTGGGCAGCCAGCTGCTCATCGAGTCCATCTGCGGTGAGGGTAAAAGGTTGCGTCAGACGGTAAGCACGAAGGTTCTTGAACCACATGAAAAACGACTCCTGGAAAATCCCGGCATTGTACCGGACGGGGTGTGCCGCTACGATGCGATTTGCTTATCCGGCCGCGACTTCCACTGCGGCCCAGCCAGGGATGGTGACAACGACACATGGACAACGCCGACTGTAGCGCGCGCGTCGAGGCTTTCATGACGGGCATCAGCCATCGTATTGGCAGCCCGGCGGCAGAGCGAGAGCGCGCGGCCATTACCCAGCTTGCCTACAACATGCTCGACCCCGCCCCTCCGGTGGCAGAGCCTGCATCCCGGCTGATCACGCTACTGATTGTCGATCTTCGCGGATTCTCTGTCCTTGCAGACAGCTGTGAACCAGATGTCCTGGTGGCAGTGCTCAGGCCTTTTTTTGAGCGCATGACAGAGCTGGTGCACCAGCACGGCGGCTTTGTCGACAAGTTTCTGGGAGACGGCGTGATGGCGCTGTTTGGCGCGCCCGAGCCTCAGGAGAATCACCTGCCCAGAGCGCTGGCCTGTGCCGCGCGCATGCAGCAGGCCATGCTCAACCTAAACGCTGCCAATAGCGCGAATGGGATCCCGGAAATTCATGCCGGGATTGGCATCAACACCGGCGACGTCATGGTCGGAAGCTTCGGCCCACAGCAGCATAGCGAGTACACCGCCATCGGCGACGAGGTGAATTTCGCCGCGAGGGTGGAGTCTGTCAGCTTGCGCGGCCAGGTCCTGCTCAGTGAGAGCAGCTATCGTGCAGCGCGAGACTGCATCGAGACCGGGGCCATCAGGGAGTTGCGCGTGAAAGGGCGGAATGGCCCGGTCAATCTGTATGAAATGACAGCCGTCACCGCCCCCCGGAGGATCACTGTGCCGCAAGTTGAGATGCGGGCCTCACCCAGGGTGCCTGTGCAGCTGCCGCTGCGCTTCTACCGCGTGCACGAAAAGCAGGTGATCAACGAGCCCTACCGGGGCAGCATCATGAACCTTGGCTACGATGGCATGCTGACACGACTGCCACTGGATCTTCCTTCCCTGAGCGAGATCAGCTTCACCGTCAACCCCGACCTCGCCTCCGACGGCGCCAGCGACCTGTATGCACGGTCGGTGCATTCACGCCGTGATGACGATGGCTACCAGACCGCCTTTGCTTTCACCAGTGCCGGCACGCCCGGGCACGAGGCCGTCCGCAGCTATGTCGACCGACTGCTCTGGGGCGCAACAGGCTGAACCGACGCCGGATTATCACCCACCACTGAACGCTGCCAGATCAGCGGCAGCAGCAGCACCCGATCGATTCGAGCGTCTTCGGGCCTGTCCAGATAGTCCAGGCCGATCGTTTTTGCAGCCTGCTCCGCGTCGGGCAGCCGCCTTGCTGTGCCCAACAGATAGTCGAACCACGGCACCACCGTGCCATAGTTGCTGTTGGTGTACTGCTGATCGCTGAGGTGGTGCACATGATGGAACTTCGGCGTTGCGATAAACACGCCCAGCAGGCGATCTACACCCGCCGGCAGGTAGAGGCTGCTGTGATTGAACAGCACCACGAAAATCCGGAACAGTGACAGCAATACCAGAACAATAGCCGGCGCGCCAAGGAACAGGAACAGCGGCAGCAGCACCAGCGTGTTCAACACCACTTCCAGCGTGTGATGCCGGTGCGAGGTGGTGACGTCGAGCTCACGATCCATGTGATGTACCGCGTGCATCCGCCACAGCAGCGGCACGCTGTGGTAGAGGCGGTGCAGGGCGTAAGCGATGCCTTCAACCACGAACAGCAGCACCAGCAATGCCACCAGCGGAGGCATGAGATCAAACAGTCCGGTCTCTGGCTGCAGTGACTTTGCCCAGGGCATGCTGCCAAGCTGCAGCATCAGCCACAGGACTGCGAAATAATTGAGCGCCGCCAGGCTCCAGTTGGTCAACCAGTGCGCTATGGGCAGTGGCGCATCCTCAGCGCCGGGCCGCGGGCGCTCGAACATCATGAACAGGAGCATGCCCCCGAACGTCGCCAGCAGCAGTACGAGGCTCTGCTGCTGTACCAGCAGGTCAAGCCAGGAATCAGTCAATGACACAGACCAGCTCGCAGGAACCGCCATCCTCGATAACGGTGCCCAGTTCGCAGCCGTCGGCCCTTGCGTCACAGCGGGCCACTTCACGCTCCACTACACTCATCGGCACGCCGGCGGCATTCTCATAGATATTGGTCATGTTAAAGACATCCAGCGTCTGCCGTGAGGGACTGTTGATGACCTGACCGCCGTTGGCCTGCACATCATTCATCAGCAGCACGCCGCTGGCGGCGGCCGCGAGTGCCAGCCCGGACGCCCCCACCGCCAGCAGGGGAAGCCGGCTGCCGGCACCCTGCCGCGCCTGGCGTATGGCAATGAAGGCCAGGAAAATACCGAGCAGTACCAGCGCGGCACCGCCAAGCGTCGGCACGGCTGTCGCATCGGCAGGCGCAAAGGTGATAGTGCCGCCGACCAAAGGACTGCCAGCATGAGCAAAGACCGAAGGCAGCGTCAGTAACGGCAGGACGAGCCAACGTCTGGCTTGTATGAAAGTAGCAGAGTTGCGCATGTTCGGTCGCCTGGTTGATTGTTTTAATTGCCTCACAGGTTAGTTCACTGACACCGCCTGTCAAACCGCGTCTGTTTGCCCTACTTGCTTCCCTCGCAGGCGAGGCCTACCGTTATCCCTACACCTTAGCAGAGGAAGTCACATGAAATACCTGCACACCATGGTCCGCGCCAGTAATCTCGAGGACAGCATGGACTTCTACTGCAACAAGCTGGGCCTGGTTGAAGTCAATCGCCACGACAGTGAGAAAGGTCGCTTCACTCTGGTCTATCTGGCGGCACCGGGAGACGTCGAGCAGGCGCGCGCGGGAAGCAGCCCGCTGCTGGAAATCACCTGGAACTGGGACCCCGAGGAGTACGACGGGGGGCGCAACTTCGGCCATCTGGCCTACCGCGTCGACGACATCTATGCCCTTTGCCAGTCGCTCATGGACGCCGGCGTGACTCTCAACCGCCCACCGCGAGACGGCCACATGGCGTTTGTACGTTCACCCGACGGTATTTCCATCGAGCTGCTGCAGGCGGGCGATCACCTCGAGCCCCGCGAGCCCTGGGCAAGCATGCCCAACAACGGCACATGGTAGCAGACAGACGGGAGTTGGCAGACATGTCCAGAGAATCGAAGCAGGCGCCATTGCCGGTGCCGGTTAAGGAAGAGACGGCCTATTCCGCCGCCTACTCGGAAGAGCGGCTGCGCGACAAGCTGTCGCGACATGCGCTGAGCGCCGGCCGCGACGCGGTAGAGAGGGCTTTGCTGCTGTATTACGCGCTGCAGCGCGAGGAAACGCCGGCCTGGGCCAAGGCGACCATCATTGGCGCGCTGGGCTATTTCATCACCCCCGTCGATGCGATTCTCGATATCACCCCCGGCATTGGCTATGTCGACGACCTCGGCGTACTGGCGTTCGCCCTGGCTACGGTAAGCGCCAGCGTTGACGACGCCGTGCGACAGCGCGCTGCCGCGCGACTGCGGGCCTGGTTCGGTGACGCAAAGCGGCCGCCGCAGCCTGAGACTATCCCCGAACGCCGCCCCGAGAAAGACCACGCGTGAAGGCGCAACCCGCGCGCATCGCCATCGTCGGGGCAAACTTTGCGGGCATTGCTGCCGCACGACACTTGTCCCGACACCACGCTGTCACTCTGCTCGACCCGAAGCCAGCCTTTGAATTCCTGCCGAATATCCACGAGCTGGTTTCTGGCGTGAAGAGACCGGCGCATCTGCAGCTGTCGCGGGAAACACTGAGCCGCCGCACCGGCCATCACCTGCGGCAGGCCAGCGTGACGCGGCTGCACACTGCCATCGGACAGCTGGAGCTCGCCGGTGGCGACAGACTCGCCTATGACGCCTGCGTGGTTGCCTGCGGTGGCGTCAATACCGATTTCGGCATACCCGGCGTGCAAAAGCATACGCTGCCTTTCAAGAGCGTCGACGAGTGCGTCGAGATCGGCGATCAACTGGCGCTGCTCGCGGCGCGCGGGCGACCTGCCAGGGTTGTGATCATCGGCGGCAGCTTCGAGGGCATTGAATGTCTTGGTGAAATCCTGCGCCGCTACCGGGACGTCGAATCGCTCAGGATTCATCTTGTGGAGGCCGCCAGCCGGCTCATGCCCCAGTCCCCCGCGAGCATCGATGCCGCGGTGCGCGAACACTGCGCGAAGCTCCCGGTCAGCCTGCACTGTGGCGTGCCGGTCTCCCGCGTCAGCAGGACCCGGGTCACGCTGGCCGATGGCACCAGCCTGCGCAGCGACCTGACGCTGTGGACAGCCGGCGCGGCACCCGCCCCCCTGCTGTTCGACTCGCAGCTGGCGCCGGACAGACGCTCGTGGGCACCGGTAAATGACTGTCTGCAGAGCATTGCGGCAGCGAACGTTTTTATTGCCGGCGATGCCGCCGCAACACCCCGGGCCCTGTGGAAGCAGGCCTACAACGCCTCGGCCATGGGCAGCTGTGCAGCGGACAACGTTGAGCGCTGGCTCGCGGACCGCCCCCTGCGTCCCCTGCGCCCCATGCCCGCAGTCAGGCTGACGGCCTTCGGCGACATCGACACTTTTCTGGAGGTGGGGGAGCGGGTGTTCGCAGGCCCGACCCTTGCGGCACTGAAAGAAACCATCTTTCAACTGCAGATGGCCTATCAGGACAACCCGCTGCACAGCGCCGGCTTCCTGCGCGGACAGCGGCGCTATCTCGATGCGCTGGGCCATCTGGGCGTCCCGGCACTGCTGCAGTCGGGATATCTCCTGCGGCGTGGCGTGCGCCGCCTGGGGGACTGAGCTCAGGCAGTGGACCGGCTCTGTTTATGCAGGAAAGCCAGCAACCAGCGGCCGATACGCTCTGTCTCCGGCTGCTCTTCAAGAGAGTCCATTCCCGCCTGGTAGGTCTCCTCGCCAATGGTTTCACGACGCAGCCGCATGATGCCTCGGGCATAATCGGGCTCGAACTCAGGATGCCCCTGGAAGGTGAGGATGTGGTCGCCGATCTGGCACACCGCGTTCTCACAGAAATCGCTGCTCGCGAGCACCTCCGTTCCGGGCGCCACGCGCTCCACCTGATCCTGGTGGCTGACCAGAATGCGGAACTGCGCATCGCCATCGTCAAACCAGTCCGGACGACCGTGCATACGATGACGATGCAGGCCCACGCCCCAGCCGCGAGGCGACTTGCGCGTCTCACCGCCAAGCGCATGGGCAATCATCTGGTGACCAAAGCAGATGCCGATCATCGTCTTGCGCCTTGCATGCAACTGCCGCACAAAGTCCGCAAGACGCTGAATCCAGGGCTCGTCATCGTAGACACTGAACTTGCTGCCGGTAATAAGGTAGGCATCCACCTCGTCGATGTCGTCGGGATACTCCTCGCGCTCCACGTCGTACACCCGGAACGCCAGCGAGGGATCCAGCCCACCCAGTAACCGCATGAACATGTCCGGATATTCGCCGAAGCGCGCGGACCACTCCGGCCGTACGGTATCGGTGCGCAAAATGCCAAGCTTCATGACGATCCTCTGTGGTGGCGATGTGTCGGTCTACAGGGTAAACCGTCGTTGCTTGCTGTCCATAGCGCCCGCGGGGGATGATGGCAGGCGAACACCTAGTCCTGGGGATATCCCTGACCACACCATCACATCTGCTGACCGCTCTGCTGGTCGCACTGACGCTGCCCGTCGCTGCTCCGATCAAGGCGACGGACGCGGCGCCGGCGGACGCGTTTGTCGGCAGTGCGCGCTGCGCGGAATGCCATGTCGATGCCTATGAGCAGTGGCAGGGATCGCACCATCAGCTGGCGATGCAGGTGGTCTCCGAGACAAGCGTGCTCGGCGACTTCAGCGACGTGAGCTTTACCCACCAGGGCGTAACCACGCAATTCTACCGTGACGGCGGGCAATTCATGGTGCGCACCGACGGTGCCGACGGCACGCTGCGCGACTTCCCCGTGCAGCATGTCTTTGGCGTCTATCCGCTGCAGCAGTACCTGCTGCCGCTGGATGATGGTCGACTGCAGGCGCTGGGCATCGCCTGGGATGCCCGCCCCGCCGCAGACGGTGGCCAGCGCTGGTACCCCCTCTACCCGGATGAAGTGATCGACCACACTGACCCGCTGCACTGGACAGGCCCCTATCAGAACTGGAATTCGCGCTGTGCCGCGTGCCACAGCACGCAGGTGGAGAAAGGCTACGACCCTCGCGAGCGCCGCTACGCCACCACCTATCGCGAGATCGGCGTCGGCTGCGAGGCCTGCCACGGCCCGGGCGCCAAGCACCTAACGCAGATGCAGAGCGGGGTGCCATCACCCGCACGCAATTCGGCGACCGGGCTCGACGTGCATCTCGGCCAGCGCGGTCACTGGCAGTTCGCCGGGAACGCTGCAATAGCCACCCGCAACGAGCCACTGCAGACGGATACCCAGATCAATGCCTGTGCGCGCTGCCACTCCCGGCGCGCGTCGCTCGGCGACTACCACTACGGCGCCGATCTCCTCGAAGCCCACCGCCTGGCGCTGCCTAAGCCGCCCCTTTATCACCCGGACGGACAGATCGACGATGAAGTGTTTGTGCATGGCTCCTTCCTGCAAAGCCGGATGCAGCGCGCGGGCGTCGTATGCAGCAATTGCCATGAACCGCACAGCAACCAACTGCGTGCCGAAGGCAACGCGCTGTGTGCCCAATGCCACAGCCCCACCGCCTACGACGGGGAACAGCACCACCGGCACCCCGCTGGCAGCGGCGCGCAGTGCGTGAACTGCCACATGCCGGCAAAGCGCTACATGGGCGTTGACGACCGGCGCGATCACAGCATACGGATTCCGCGGCCCGACCTGACCCTCGCGCTGGGGACGCCGAACGCCTGCACGCAGTGCCACAGCGAACGCGACAGCGAGTGGGCGCTGGAATCTCTGCGTGCCTGGGATATGGCACCGGACACCGACGACGCGCACCCGGCGCTTGCCCTGCAGCAGCTGCGCGAGGGTGATGCCCGCGCCCGCGGCGAGGTGATGGCCCAGATCGGCGATCCCGCGCTGTCACGCATTTGGCGTGCGACGGCACTGGAAACCCTGGCCGGCCTGGACGCCGCTGCCGTCGCGACGCCGATGCTGCAGTCTGCCGACCCGCTGCTGAGAAGCAGCGCCGTGCGCAGCCTCGCTGGCGCCGATCCGCGTCAGCGACTGGAGCTGCTGTATCCGCTGCAGGACGATCCGTCCGCCGCAGTGCGCATGGCCCTGGCCGAGAACCTTGCGGACATTCCGCTGGGCCGTGTCAGCCCGGCGCAGCGCGAGCGCCTTCTGCAGCTGTTCGACGAGTACCTCGCGGTGCAGGCTCGCCATGCCGACATGCCGGAAACGCAGCTGCAGCTGGGCGTGTTCCACCGCGCGCGCAACGACCTGCCGCGGGCGGAGTCGGCCTATCGGGAGGCACTGTTGCTCGACCCGTCACTGGCGACTGCGCGCCTCAACCTCGCCGACCTGCAGCGACAGCGCGGCGATGAAGACGCCGCTCGACGGGAGCTGGAGACATTGCTGGATCAGTGGCCGGACCACGGCAATGCCCTGCATGCGCTGGGGCTGCTGGAGATTCGCACGGGTAAGCGCCATCGGGGGACCGAGCTGCTGCGAGCGGCGGCAGAGCGCGAAACCACAGGCTGGCGACACCGCTACGCCTACGCTGTGGCACTCTACAGCAGCGGGCTACAGGAGCAGGGACGAGAGGCTCTGCGAACGCTGGATCGTGCGCGCCCGGGCAACCCGCCGGTTATCATGGCGCTGAGCGAGTATGCCGCTGCCGCGAATGACCTGGACAGGGCGATCGCTCATGCCGAGTCGCTGGTAACGATAGCCCCCACGCATAGTGCCTATCGGCGCTGGCTTAAGAGTCTGCTGCGCCGCGCCGCAGGCGGCACTCAGCCCGGATCGAATACCAGGTAGGCAGAAACCGGAACCGACGTGCTGATAGATGCCAAACCGGCAACCTCCTTCAGGGCTGTGACACCTGCCCCCAGCTCAAAGTCGCCGGCATCCACGACAATTGGCTCGCGGGTCGCCACGTGCAGACTGCCGTCTCCGGCGACACTGACCAGCACCGCGGCGTCATAGCTGGCGCTGCTCCCGTGCAGTTCCACCGTCAGCGGTACACTCACTTCGGTGGGACCTTTTCTCGCCTGTTCAATGAGCTCGGGGGCGACGCTGGTCGTGATACTGGCAGAGGGGAAGTTACCCGTTTCGAACAGCATTTCCCGCATGCGCTTGTTGCGAATGGGAATAGCGGTCTCCACGCTGTCGAGGTCGATCGCAACCTGTGCACCGCCATCATCGCCGACAGTGCCCTTGAGTGTCTTGAATGTGTGCACCTCGCCAACCGATGCATTCTTTACGGAAATAAAACTCAGTCGGGAGCGATCGCTATCGAGTTCCCACTGTGCACTGGCCGCGCCGGTAAAAAATGCCAGCGCAACGCCCAGACACGCCGTCAACCACCTGTCGTATGCCGTCGATTTCATGGTCTGCTTCTCCTGTTGTGGTTGTCCTGCCCTGGCAATCGGGCTCAGGCAAGAACCTCGGCAAGATCGCCCTTGGATTCCAGCCAGGTCTTGCGGTCACCCGAGCGTTTCTTCGCCAGCAGCATATCCAGCATCTTACTGGTCCCGTCGCCGGCGTCCAACACGAGGCGCACCAGTCGACGCGTGTCTGGCGCCATGGTGGTCTCGCGCAGCTGCAGGGGGTTCATCTCGCCCAGGCCCTTGAATCGCTGCACGTTGACTTTGCCGCGCTTCTTTTCCGCCTCGATACGCGCCAGCACGCCCTGCTTTTCACTCTCATCCAGGGCGTAGAATACCTCCTTGCCGACATCTATCCGGTACAGTGGCGGCATGGCGACGAACACATGACCTGCATTCACCAGCGGCCGGAAATGGCGCACGAACAGGGCGCAGACCAGCGTTGCGATGTGCAGACCATCGGAATCGGCATCCGCCAGAATACAGACCTTGCCATAGCGCAGGCCGCTGAGGTCGTCACTGCCGGGGTCGATGCCCAGTGCGATGGAAATATTGTGCACTTCCTGCGAGGCGAGCACCTCCTGCGAATCGACTTCCCAGGTATTGAGAATCTTGCCACGCAGCGGAAGAATCGCCTGGAACTCCCGGTCCCGCGCCTGCTTGGCCGAGCCGCCAGCCGAATCGCCCTCTACCAGGAACAGCTCGGAACGCGCGGGATCCTCCCCCGAACAGTCCGCCAGCTTGCCGGGGAGAGCGGGTCCCGCGCTGACCTTCTTTCGCGCAACCTTTTTCGATGAGCGCAGGCGCCGCTGGGCGGTATTGATGCACAGCTCAGCGAGGCGCTCGGCATCACCCGTGTGCTGGTTGAGCCAGAGACTGAATGCGTCCTTGGCGATGCCGGCGATGAAGCCCGCCGCCTCGCGCGACGACAGTCGCTCCTTGGTCTGCCCCGAAAATTGGGGGTCGCTCAGTTTGGCGGACAGCACGTAGCTGCAGCGCTCCCAGATATCCTCAGGCGTCAGCTTCACTCCCCGGGGCAGCAGATTACGTAACTCGCAGAATTCGCGCATCGCCTCCAGCAATCCGCTGCGCAACCCATTGACATGGGTGCCGCCCTGGGCTGTGGGAATCAGGTTGACGTAGGATTCGGTCACCAGCTCGCCGCCCTCCGGCAGCCACTGCACGGCCCAGTCCACGGCGGCATCGGCGCCGCTGAAAGATCCCGTGAAAGGCGCCTCAGGAACACAGGGAAAGCCCCGGGTGGCCTCGGCGAGATAGTCAGTCAGGCCGTCCTCAAAGTACCACTCCTCGCTCTCGCCTTTCTTTTCATCGGTGAAGCGCACCCGCAGCCCGGGGCACAATACGGCCTTGGCGCGAAGCACGTGCACCAGGCGCGGCACGGAAAAATTGATGGAGTCGAAGTACTGTGGGTCTGGCAGAAAACGCAGACTGGTGCCGGTATTGCGCCGGCCACAGGTATCGATTGCCTCGAGATCACCCACCTTGTGGCCGCCGGCAAACTGCATGCGATAGACATTGCCGTCGCGGCGCACCGTCACTGTCAGCTCCTGAGACAGTGCATTGACCACGGAAACGCCCACGCCGTGCAGCCCCCCGCTGAAGGCGTAGCTCTTGGACGAAAACTTGCCGCCCGCATGCAGCGTGGAGAGAATGACTTCGACACCCGGCCGGCCCTCCCCCGCATGCAGGTCGACCGGCATGCCGCGACCGTTATCGGTCACCGTGACGCTGCCGTCGCGGTGCAGGACCAGGTCGATCTCGCTGGCGTGGCCGGCCAGCGCCTCGTCCACGCTGTTGTCGATGACCTCCTGCGCCAGGTGATTGGGACGGCTGGTGTCGGTATACATCCCGGGGCGCTTGCGCACCGGGTCCAGCCCTGTCAGGACTTCAATATCTTGCGCGGTATAGTCGCTCATAATCGGGTCATTTATGGAGAATTACAGGTAGCCATTGGAGCCGAGATCGACGGCAAAGGTAACGTCGCGGACCCGCGACACACCGCTCAGTACGCGTCCATCCGCGTGCAGCTCCAGCCAGCGATAGCCGGGGGCGCAGTCGTCCAGGGAAAAATTGCGCTGCCCGGGGCGGAACTGTATGCACGTGGACGGGGTGCTCATTAGCTGCACGGCGCCACGCTGGCGCTCATATTGCTGGTGGACGTGTCCCCATATAACGGCTTTCACCCCCGGGTTGGCATCGATAATCCGAAAAAACGCCGCCGCGTCGTCCACCTTCTGCTGGTCGAGCCAGGTACAGCCGATCGGCACCGGCTGATGGTGCAGGCAGATGAGGCTGTGAAGCCCCTCTGCACGACCCGCGGCGAGGACACTTTCCAGCCGGGCAAGCTCATCCTTGCCGAGGTGGCCGCCCACCTGACCCGGCAGCTGTGAATCGAGAAGCACTATTTGCCAGCCGTCCAGTCGGACTTCGCCGACCAGCCGCTTTTCGCCGGCCACCTCCAGCATGACGCCGCGGTCATCGTGGTTGCCCGGAAGCCATACGTGCTCGCTGCCGAGTCCGGCAAAATACTCGAGCAGGCGCTCGTAGGCACCCCGCTCGCCGTGGTTGGACAGATCACCAGTGCCCAGCACCAGGTCGATGACCGGCTGCTCGCTCTGCACCAGGTCGAGCACCGCCTGCAGGGAGCGGTCCGTGTCCATGCCGAGCAACTTGCCATTGGCCTCGCCCTGCAGGTGGGTATCTGTTATCTGCACCAGTCGCACGATGCCGCTGCTGTGCTCGAGCTCTCGCTTCCGTCCGGACATGGAGGTCATCTGCGTTACACCTGAGGTGTGCGACGCAGGCTGTCGGGCAGGCTCGCGAGACCGTTGGCGAGGCAGTGCTCCAGCCAGTCGGCCAGGAAGCGGTTCTGCTGGTTTTTCTCATCCTGCTGGTGCATGGCCGGATTCGGGTAGGCATAGCGTGCCTGAACAGTGCCACTTGCCTGGAAGGAGCCGACCTCAAGCATTGCGGCATCGTGATAGGCGCGAACTTCCATCTGCAGCGGCGCGAGCCAGTCGCGGGCCAACGGGCGCGAAGCAATACGGAATATGGTGGTGTAGCGGCTGCGCTCGATCACATCGATCGACACTCGCTCGTCGAGCAACGCGAATTCGGTCCGGTTGCTGACTTCGTACGCCGGGAACAGGCGCATCATGCGGGCGTAATTCGCCTCGCAGACCGCATGCAATCCGGTCAGGTCCACAGTGTAGCGCTGTCTATGCATAATACGAGCAGATACAAGCTCTCTCCCGATTCAGGCCGCGGAAGTGTAACACCTGTCATCGGCAGCGCCAGCGACACCCCCCTCTTTTGTTAATTGCGCCACATGCGCAGAATTGCGGTCCCTGCTACACTCAGCTTCCGGATTTTCTTCAGAACTCACAGGATGCACTACCGATGCTTATCCGCGCGGCGATTTTCCTTTTTCTGGGGCTGGCGAGCCTTACCCTGACAGCTCGCGCAGACTCACTGCGGGACATCTACGAGACAGCTCTGGAGAACGACGCCCAGCTCCGCGCCGAGCAGGCACAGTACCGGGCCACTCTGGAAACCGAGAAATCGGCGTTGTCTGCCCTGCTTCCGCAGATCTCGGGCACATACGAGCTCACCAACAACGAACGGATTTCCCAGCAGGAGAACTTCTCCGTCAACCAGGAGACCGGGGAAGTCGGCGTGATCGACACCTCAACCACGGTCGACACCGACGTCACCGGCTATACTTTTTCACTGCAGCAGGCCATTTTCGATCTGCCTGCCTGGTTCATTTTCCAGTCCGGCAAGGAAATCACGCGACAGGCTGAAGCCACGTTCGCTGCCAATCAGCAGAACCTGATCCTGCGGGTCGTTGAAGCCTATCTTGCGGTTCTGCGCGCCCAGGACAATCTGGAAGCCACGAAAGCACAGGAGCGCGCCTTCGAGCGCCAGCTGGAACAGACCCAGCAGCGCTTCGAGGTCGGCCTGATCGCCATTACCGACGTGCACGAGGCCGAGGCCGCCTATGATCTGGCCCAGGTGAACCGGATCGTTGACGAGAACAACGTCGACGTGGCACTGGAACGACTCTCCGTCCTCACCGGACGAGAACACAACAACCTCGACGTACTCGATGAGGATTTCGAGATCAAGAAACCCGAGCCGCTGGATCGCTCGGCGTGGGTGGAGTTCGCCCTCGCCAACAACTTTAACCTGAAGGCCGCGAAATACGCCGAGGAAGCGGCGCGGCAGAACGCACGGGCCAGTCAGATGGCGCACGCACCCACTCTGCGCGGCCGCGCCAATTACTCCGACCTGGAGACCACCGGTTCGCTGACTCGGGTGCCGTCGACACCTTTCGACGCCTCGCCGGACAGCCAGGTAGAGACCACCACGTTCGGCCTGGTGCTGGAAGTGCCGCTGTTCTCCGGCGGCGCCGTCAGTGCCGAAAGACGTCGCGCCGCACAGGAATTCATCGGCGCGCGCGAGGAGCGCATCAATCTGTCACGCAATACGGTGACCAACGCGCGCTCCCTGCATATGACGGTGCTGAGTGATGTGGCGCGGGTTGCCGCCCGGCGACAGAGCATTGTCTCCTCCCAGAGTGCTCTCGATGCCACCCAGGCTGGCTATGAAGTGGGCACACGAAACATCGTTGACGTTCTCAACGCGCAGAACACCCTGTTCGCGGCGCAGCGGGACTACGCCAATTCCCGCTATGACTACGTACTCAATATGCTGCGCCTGAAGGAACAGGCGGGCCTGCTGAGTCCGGAAGACATCTACGCGCTCGACAGCGAACTGGAAAATCCCCCGCCGCCCACCGCCTCCTCGGGAAACTAGCGGGGCGACAGCAGGCGCCGCACCTGGGCTTCAATCTGCGCCCGGGCGCCGCGATTGCCTGCCACCGCGCGGGAGCCGGCGCTGCCCATCGCCCTTCTGCGTGCCGGGTCGCTGGCCAGCTCGCATAAAACCTTTCCCAGATCTGCCGCGTCTTCCACCAGCACGAGCGCCCCACTGGCCAACAGCAGGTCGCGCACCGCGCTGAAGTTGAACAGCGAATCCCCGGACAGCACGGGCACGCCCAGCGCGGCGGGTTCCAGAAGATTGTGTCCACCGCGCGATACCAGGCTACCACCGACAAAAGCGACATCCGCGACACCGAGCAGCAGCAGCAGCTCACCCACCGTATCACCCAGAAGCACGGCAGTATCCGCGCCCGGCGATTCGCCCAGACTGCGACGACGGGTCTGCCAGCCGGCTGCGGTGCACAGGCCGTGAACCGCCTTGAACCGCTCAGGGTGCCTGGGTACCAGCAGCAGCAGGGCGTCCGGCACCTGCCGGCGCAGAATGGCAAAGGCGGCGAGTACGGCTTCATCCTCCCCGGCATGCGTGCTCGCCGCAGCAAAAACGAAACGTCCGATGCAGTGCCACTCGGAACGCAGTGCCTGAATCCGTCCCGGAAGAATGCCGCCGACATCCAGGTCGAACTTGATATTGCCACATACGCTGAGGCGATCGGCTGGTACGCCCAGGGCAGCGAAACGGGTTGCATCGTCCTGCGTCTGACAGGCCACATGGCTGACCCACGACAGCAGTGTGCGGCCGAACTGCCCCAGTCGGGCATAGCCACGAAAGGAGCGCTCGGACAGACGGGCATTGGCCAGCAGCACCGGGCAATGCCGCTGGCGACAGCCATGCAGCAGATTGGGCCACAGCTCGGTCTCTATCAGCAGCAGAAGCCGGGGCCGATATCGGGCCAGAAATCGACCGACGGCGCCGGGCGTATCAAGGGGCGCATACACATGCAGCACGCGCTCGCCAAATAGCGTCGCCACCTGCCGCGAGCCGGTGGGCGTGGTCGTAGTCACCATGACCGGGGTATCGGGAAATTCCGTGAGCAGAAACTCCACCAGCGGACGGGCAGCGAGTGTCTCGCCAAGCGACACAGCGTGCAGCCACAGCACAGGGCCAGGGTCAGAGCGCGCCGCGCGGCTCTCGCCACCGGGCGCCAGGCCAAGACGCTCGCGCCAGCGCCGCCGATACGCCGGGGCGGCACGTGAGCGCCACAAAAGACGCATAAACACCAGCGGCAGAAGCAGACGGAAGACCGTGCTGTACACATGGCGCATGAGGAGAACCGGAAAGCAGATGGGCTGACAGCATAGCGACGCGCCGTCGCGCTTGCCAGCCTTGCCGAAAGGCGCTAGCGTGCGCCGCTTTACGCACTGTCAGTGGACTGCAAGATGCCCGTAGAGCTCCCCATACCTGTTGAAAGCGTCAAGGGCTTCCTGTCCACCGACGAGGGGGAGGCCCTGTATCAGCACGGCAAAATCGCCTGTGCGCAGGGACCACTGCTGGAAATCGGCAGCTATTGCGGTCGCTCAACCCTGTATCTGGCCCTCGCCTGCCGCGATGCGGGCGGCCACGTTTTTGCCGTGGATCATCATCGCGGATCAGAAGAACATCAGCCCGGTGAGCTGTTTCACGACCGTGACCTGCTCGACCCGCGCACCGGCAGCCTGGATACCTTCCATGAATTTCGCCACAACCTGCAGCGTGCAGGGCTTGAGGACGTGGTCATCCCCGTGGTGGCCCCTGCCGGACGTTTCGCCGCCTGTTTCTCGGGATCGCTGGGGCTGGTTTTCATCGACGGCGGCCACAGCCTGGATGCCGCCCTGGCGGACTATCGGGCATGGTCGACCCGGCTCAGCGCTGGCGGGCTTCTGGCCATTCACGACGTCTATTCCGATGCCGCAGAGGGTGGCCAGGCGCCGATCACCGTCTACCGGCTGGCGCTGGCCTCGGGACTGTTTGAGTCGATTGACCGCTGCGGCAGTCTGCGCGTCCTGCGGCGTCGCTGAGGCCTGTCAGCTGATTGGCTTGGCGCGATGCATGCCAGCGCCCGACGCCGCCATATCCACCCCGGTAAACAGGCCCGAAGCCGCCGTGTGCCCGGTCAGCGCGTCTGCAGCCAGCAGGATTGCACCGGCAGTCCACGTCGGCTTCTCTTCCGGCCAGAGCAGATCCTCGACGAACTGATAGCCTGTCCAGTAAGCGCCGTCGCTGCTGCGCCAGCGGTGCAGCCAGCTGTAGAGCTCCACCGCGCGGGCGTGATCGCCCGCCGCCAGGAGTGCCATGACCAGTTCGCAGGATTCGGCAACCGTGACCCAGGGCTCTTCCACCACACAGCGACAGCCGAGACCGTGCTCGACAAAGGCGTCCCAGCGCGCCGCAAGGCGCGCGCGGGCGGCAGCTCCCTGAACAGCCCCGGTAAGAATCGGGTAGAACCAGTCCATTGAGTAGCGCGCTTTGGATGGCCAGGTGCGGTCGAAGCGTTCGGGCTTTTCCCGTAGCGCCGCTCCGAGACGAGCGCGCGCCAATACCCATCGGGGTCGGGGACTGCGGACCGTTGCGGCAATGTTGATGGCGCACTCAAGGCTTTTGTAGACCGAACTGCAGCCGGTCACCAGGGCATCTTCCAGCGGCTGCCCCGAGGCGTCCACAGCCCAGTTGATCTCACCGTGCTCAGTCTGCTGCGCCAGCACGAAGCCGATAGCCCGCTGCACCATCGGCCAGCAACGCAGCAGGAACTCGTGATCCCCGCTGATCCGGTAATGGTGCCAGACGCCGGTTGCGACATAGGCGACGAAATTGGTTTCGCGCCGTTCCCGGTTTTCGGCGAGCTCACCGCGATACGCCGCCCACCAGCTGCCATCATCCAGCTGTCGCGCCCGCAGCCAGGCGTAGGCCCGCTCTGCCGCGACCAGCTCACCGCCGATGGACAGTCCCATCGCCGCCTCCACATGATCCCAGGGGTCGGTGTGGCCGCCGTCGAACCAGGGAATTTCTCCGCTGCCGCGCTGGCTTTGTAACAAAAACTCCACCGTGGGACGCAAGAAGCGTTCGGGGTAAAGGCCGGGCCCCAGGTACAGTCCGCTCACGCGCTGCTGCTCTTGTGGAAATACATGACGACGCTCTTGCCCATCCATGGATTCAGCAGACGCTCAAGGCTTTTTGTTATCCAGGGCTTCTCGAACATGTCCCAGACCAGCAGGCGATGATACTGGCGTATCAGCGCATTCGTCTCACGCGTGCGCCAGAACAGGCACTGCAGCCACCAGTAGGGGGCATGCAGCGCATGGGCACCGTGCCGGTGATAACATGCAAAGCCCAGATCCGCGACTTCTGCCTGCAGCCGGCGCCTGCTGAAAATCCGCAGGTGGCCGCCGGGGACCTGGTGATAGGCGGGACGAAGCCACCAGCAGATGCGCTCTGGCCAGGCACGGGGAACGCTGATGCATAAAAGGCCGCCCGGACGCAGCACCCGGCGTATCTCCCCCAGCACAGCGCGGTAATCGTCTATGTGCTCGAGAACCTCACTGCAGATGACGGCGTCGAGACTCTGGTCCGCCAGAGGCAGCGCAAGTGCGCTCGCATTGGTCAGCGCAAACAGCGCTGCGTCGCTGTCACGCCGGAATTCCTCGTGCTTGCCACGCGCCGTGAGCAGATCGGCAAAGCACAGATCAATACCCAGAACATCAGCGCCATCGTGCAGATGCAGGGCCACGGCGTGGCGTCCCTCGCCGCAGCCCAGGTCGAGCACGCGCTGCCCGGCGCGCAGGGGAAAGTGGCCGCGATCAACGGTCTGCACGGGACAGCACCTGACGGTAATAGGCGATCATGTCGCGGGCACACACATCCCAGCTAAAGGTGTCGACAACGCGCCGGCGCGCTGCGTCACCGAGTGCAGCGCGCCGCGAAGGATCGCGCAGCAGCGCATCGATGGCCTGCGCGAGCGCGCTGGCACTTGCCGCGGGCACCAGCAGGCCGGCATCGCCGACAATCTCGGGCAGGGCACCGGCATCCGTGGAAACCACAGGAACCCCGCAGGCCATGGCCTCCCCCGCAGGCAGGCCGAAGCCCTCGTAGAGAGAGGGCACCACAGCAAGCGTTGCGCGGGCATAGTGCGTGACCAGTGCTTCCGTGCTGATTCCGCTGACAAAGGTGATGGCTGGACGCAGCCCCAGTTCGTCGATGAGCTTTTCTGTCTTTCCCCCCGGCTTCGGTTTGCTGACCAGAAGCAGTTCGAGGCCGGCATGCTGTCGCCGCAGTTCAGCAAAAGCCAGCAGCAGATAGCGCAGGCCCTTGAGCGGTGCGTCGGCGGAGGCTGTCGCCATGATGCGCAGCGGCTCGCGCTTCACCCCCGCGAGCGGCCGGAACGTTGCGGTATCAATGCCGTTATAAACCACATCAACCTGCTCCACCGGTCGGCCAAAATCACGCGCGATATCGCGCCGCGAGCACTCCGAGACCGTGATGACGTGCTGCAGCCGCCGCGCGACACGGCTCTGCATGGTGAGAAAACGGTGCCAGCGCCGCACCAGCAGGCGCTCCGTGACGCTGGAGGCCGCATCGAGCGCTATGCGCAGATCATTGGTAATGGGGTGATGGACGGTGGTCACCAGCGGCAGGCCTGCTGCCTGCAGCGCCAGCATGCCGTAACTCAGGCTCTGGTTGTCGTGAATCAGATCATACTCGTGGCCATGCCGACGCAGGTATTTCACGGCGCGTCGACCAAAGGTATAGGGCTCGGCAAATCCGCCGGTGAGCTTGCTCAACCACTCCAGCGTGTCGGTGTAGGAGAGCAGGTGTCGCGGGCGCAGCGACTGCAGACCATTCTCGAACAGATCCAGGCTCGGCAGCGGGATCAGCCGCACACGGGGATCCAGATGTGGGTAGGGTGGGCCTGAAATAACATCGACGCGGTGACCGGCCTCCACCAGCGCTTTGCTGAGATACTTCAGGTAAATGCCCTGTCCGCCGCCGTAGGGCTGAGACCGGTAACCCAGCAGGGCGATGGACAGCGTAGCGCTGCCAGCGACCATGGCGGCGTCAGCGCCGGACGCCGTCGAACGCGGAACCGGCGCAGACGTATCTCGCCGCAGAACAGCTGCAGAAACCTCGTCCACCGGCAGGCCTGCGTCCTGAATGGGTTCAATCTGTGTAATGACGAGGTCTCCAACAGGCCCGGCGAACGGTGTTTTCACAAAGCGGACGATATTATCAATCGCCGTGACGGAATTCACGCACAATGCATCAGCACTCATCGCAGCGTGGACAGCCAGACGATATACTCGGCGGAAAACCAGGCAGATTGACAACGCGATGGCGATGACGATGGCACGGGAAACGGCGTACAGAGGCATGATTCTCGCGGGTGGTTCCGGCACCCGGCTGCACCCCCTCACCAGTACCGTAAGCAAGCAGCTCATGCCGGTCTACGACAAGCCCATGATCTATTACCCCCTGGCTACATTAATGCTGGCAGGCATACGCGACATACTGATCATTACCACCCCCCGGGACCAGCGCGCCTTTGCGGATCTTCTCGGGGATGGCTCCCAGTGGGGGCTCTCACTGCAATACACGGTGCAGCCGAGTCCCGACGGTCTCGCCCAGGCATTCATTCTGGGCGCGGACTTCATCGACAAGGCCCCCTGCGCGCTGGTTCTTGGGGACAACATCTTTTACGGAAGCGGCTTCACGCAGTGCCTGAAAAACGCCGCAGCGCGCGATAGTGGGGCTTCGGTATTCGCCTATTACGTGCAGGATCCCGAGCGCTATGGCGTGGTGGAATTCAGCAGCGACGGGACCGCCATGGACATCGAGGAAAAGCCGGCACAGCCGCGCTCCAACTACGCCGTTACCGGGCTGTATTTCTACGACAACGACGTCCTGGATATTGCCGCAGGTATCACACCCTCGCGCCGGGGAGAGCTGGAAATTACGGACGTGAACAAGGCCTATCTTGCCCGCGGTGACCTGCAGGTCGAGGTAATGAGTCGCGGCACGGCGTGGCTGGATACCGGAACCCACAACTCGCTGCTGGATGCCGCCAACTTCATCCGTGTGGTCGAAGAGCGACAGGGGCTGAAAATTGCCTGCCCAGAGGAAATCGCCTTCCGCATGGGCTACATCGACGCGGCACAGCTGGAAAGGCTGGCCGCTCCCCTCGAAAAAAGCGGTTATGGCCTCTATTTACAGAGCCTGCTGCGCGACGACGGTGTGATGCTGAATGAATTTTGAAGCTACAAGCCTGCCCGGCGTCTATCTGCTGAAGCCCCGGGTGTTCGGCGACGCGCGGGGGTTCTTTCTCGAAAGCTGGAACGCTGACACCTTCCGCAACGCGGGTTTCGACCTGTCATTCGTACAGGACAACCACAGTCGCTCCGAGGCCGGCACGCTTCGCGGCCTGCACTACCAACTCCAACATACCCAGGGAAAACTGGTCCGCGTCACTGCGGGCACTGTCTTTGACGTGGCCGTGGACGTTCGCCGCGACTCACCGACATTCGGCCAATGGTTCGGCACCGTTCTCAACGATGTGGAACATCACCTGCTGTGGATACCTCCGGGGTTCGCGCACGGCTTCTACGTGATGTCAGACAGCGCCGACTTTCAGTACAAGTGCACCGACCGCTACCATCCCGATAGCGAGATCGCCCTGGCCTGGGACGATCCGACGATCGCGATCGACTGGCCATTGATAAACGGCCGGACTCCGACGCTATCGGACAAGGACCGCAATGGGCTGGCTCTGGCCGAGGCGCCGCTCCTTGGCTGATCGGCCGGCAGCTGGCGGCAGATGCGGGCACAGGTCACACCGGGAAACAGACCGCTATTCAGCGCAGCCCGGCCACGATGCGAACCGCGGGGGACGGGAACATTGCCAGAGGCAACATGCATGATACGGCGCGGCCGTCTGGCCGCTCTGCTGCTTTTACTGCTGCTGTCGGGATGCGCCGAAGAACCACTCAAGGTCGGTGTCCGCAGCTGGGTGGGGTACGACGTCATTTCCATGGCAAGCCAGTGGGGGTGGATTGGGCCGGAGGTGGAACTGATTTCCCAGGAATCCGCTGCCGGCTCCCTGTCGGGGCTCGCCAGTGGCGAACTGCAGGCGGCCTGCCTGACCTTAGGCGAGGTCATACGCGGCCTCGACCAGGGCCTCCCACTCACCATCATAGCGGTCATGAATGTCTCCTCCAGCCGGGACACCCCAGAGCTCATTTTTGATGTAGTCGCGGTTCGCAGCGATGCCGTGAAACGACGAAAAAAAGCACTTGGTAAATTCGTCAGCGCTATTCTGCGGGCGCAGTCACACGTTCATGACAACCCTGTCGATACTGTCTACCGCCTGGCGAGCCTGCGGGGGAATCCGGTGTGGGTCACAGAGGAAGCACTGCGCCGTGTAGTGATTCCCACCCTCGACATTCAGCATGGCTATTTCAGCCGTGACTCCTCTCTGTCTGCCGCCGTGGATCGCATCAATGAGCTGTTCGTCAACGCGGGGGTGATAAGTGCGCCACGAGGCAACGCTGGCCTGCTGGATCCGTCGTATCTGCCGGAGCTGGCAAAGTGATGCGGATGCGTCGCATCCTCGCCATACTGCTCCTTGTAACGACGCAGTTTCCGTGTGCTCTCGCACAGGAGGCACCCGAGAGGCACGTTCGCCTTGGCATCAGCATGGAACGCTCGTCCTCTGCGTTCGAAGCACAGATTGCCGCTATGCGCGGATTCTTTCAGGCCATGGGGATTGACTGGATCAGCCTGCATCCACTTCCGCCCGATCAGTTAATGCAGGCAATCCGCAACCGTCAGCTGGACGCGGCCATGCTGAACCCTTATCAGACAGCCCGGGCGCAGCACATTGATCAGCGGACACGTCCACTCGTGGCTTTCCGGGGCAAGGTTCCGGGCGGCCGGGTCGGGGGCGTTGGCGGCGTCATACTGGCCCGTGCCGACGCACCGGAAATCCGCGGACTCGCCGACCTGCGCGGGCGGCAGGTGGGTATTGCCAGTCGCTACTCCTTCGGCGGCTATGCCGCACCGCTCTACGAGCTGCACCTGCATGACCCACAGCTGCCGGGTTCACTGCAGATCACGGAGACCGGCTCGCACCGCAGCGCAATCGGGTCACTGCTCGCGGGGGAGGTGGATGCTGCCTTCGTTGAGACCGTGATTCTGGAGCAACTAATCGCCGAAGAGGTCTTTGACGCAGACACCCTGCGCGTGATCAATGCGCAGAACCTGTCTGCCTATCCCGTGGCAACGTCCACACAGCTGTACCCCGGCTGGGCACTCGTCGGTCTGCCCAGCCTTACGGCCAGCCAGACCGATGCTCTTCTGCAGATACTGCTGGACGTGCGCCGGCGCCGCATCACCGATTTAGACGGCGATTTTTCTCTCGCGCCGAATTACGCCCCGGTGCATCGCGTTCTCACCGAGCTGGGTCTGCCACCCTACCATCGCGCAACCGGCATATCCTGGCTCGATATCTGGAGAAACGAACCCCTGACGATGCTGCTGTGGATCGGCATCACCATTGCGGCGCTCCTGTCTGCGGGCGTCCTCCTGGTCTATACGCGACGCATACGCGCGCTTTTTCAGCAGGAAAAACTCAACGCGCGGCGCGAGCGCGCCTTGCGCGACATGCCCACGGATATTGATGCGGTGAACATGCGCAACTTCGTGCGCGCTCAGCTCAGGGTGATCCGCCAGCTGACCGGCAGTGGCTTCGCCGGCATTTATACAATAAATCGTGACAGTCAGCAGATCGAGGCCTATGCGCTGGACGCCGATACGCTCGATGCCAGCGCGTCAGTCTCTCTGCAGAGTGAACCGCTGCAGGCCGGCGGCGGATGGGCAGAGAGCAGCCATTGCGCTAAGTCACTTATACTCAACGACTATGAGCGCACCGGGCACAGGCAAGTGCTCCCCGGTGCGGATATGACACTAGACCGGCTGCTGCTGTCACCGGTGGAACCCGGGTCCGGCGACATCATCATGGGCGTGGGCAACAAACGCACGGCCTACTCCGCGCAGGACCTGAAGACAGTCGAGCTCCTGTCGGCGCAGCTCTGGCGCACGGTACGGCGCAGCGAAGCCGAAGCGCTGCTCGAGGCCAAGGACCGTGAGGCACGCGCCAGCGCCGAGCTGCTGCAGGGGATATTCGACAGCTTTGCCGGCGGCATCATCGTCTACGGCGGTGCCGGCGGCATACAGCTTATGAACCCCATGGCCTCGGCGTTCTTCGGTGTCAGCGCCAGGGACATCACCGGGCGCGAGCTCCGGGACTTCGGCTGGACATTCTGCGACAAGGATGGCGCGCCGGTAATTGCGGCGTCCGATCCGGTTTCGCAGGTTCTGGAACAACGCAGCGCTGTCAGTAACCTGACGCTCGGCGTGGCTCGTGAGGGAACCCGTCCCACCGCCTGGGTACTGATGAACATCCGCCCGCTGCTGGACAGTGCGGGCCGTATTTCCCGGATCGTGGTCTCTTTTACCGATGTCAGCAGCATGAAGAATGCGGAAAACGAGCTGAGGCTGGCGGCGGAGGTCTTTGAGACGGCGGCCGAGGGCATCATCATTGCCGATGCCGAGTGGCGCATCATCAACGTCAACCGGGCCTTCAGCGAAATCACCGGCTATACCCTCGACGAGGTAAAGGGAAAGACGCCGGCCACGCTGCGCCCCAGTGCGCACGATCATGATTTCTATGAGCGGGTGCTGGATGAGCTGCGCAGCACCGGCAAATGGCGCGGCGAGCGCACCAGTCGGCGCAAGGACGGCGCGCACTTCCACGAGATGCTCTCGGTGAATGCCATCACCGACGCCAGCGGCGAAGTGGCGCGCTACATTGCGGTATTTTCCGACATCAGCCTCCTCAAGCAACAGCAGGCAAAGCTGGAGCATCAGGCCTACTACGATGCCCTGACCGGTGTTCCGAACCGCGCACTGGGCGTGGAGTCGCTGAAGCTGGCAATGCAGCAGTGTCAGCGGCGCGGTCGGCTGGTGGCCGTTGCCTATATCGATCTCGACAACTTCAAGGAGGTCAACGATAGCCACGGCCACGACGTGGGCGACAAGCTGCTGAAAATGCTTGCGGCGCGTATGCAGGTCGCGCTGCGGGAGGGAGACACGCTGGCGAGAATCGGCGGTGACGAATTTGTTGCCATTCTCAGTGATCTGCAGCGGGAAACCGACTGCCTGCCCATTGTTGAACGTCTGCTGGCGCTGTCGACAGAGCCAGTCACTATCGGTGGCCAAGTGCTCAGCCCCACGGCGAGCATTGGTATCAGTTTCTATCCCATGGATGAAAGCGAGCTGGATGCCGAGCAGCTGTTGCGTCAGGCAGACCACGCCATGTACCAGGCCAAGACCGAGGGCCGCAATTGCTTCCGCCTGTTTGACCAGGCCAGTAATCGTTTGCTGGAAGACAAGCACCAGCTGGTAAATGATGTGCGCCGGGGGATCGCCGCCAACGAATTCCGGCTTCATTACCAACCCAAGGTCGACCTCAACAGCGGGAAGATCCAGGGTGCCGAGGCCCTCATACGCTGGCAGCATCCCGACCGCGGGTTTTTGCCGCCCAACCGCTTCCTGATACCCCTGGAAAACCACAGCGTACTCATTGAGCTTGGCGACTGGGTCATAAACCAGGCCCTGAACGACCTAAGCCTGCTTGCAGAGTCGGGCAACGAGCTCACGGTCAGCGTCAACATTTCACCGCCGCAGCTGCTGGTGGAAGGCTTTGCCGACAGCATTCGCCACCGCCTCCTGGCGCACCCGACACTGGAGGGACGCCAGCTGGAGCTGGAGATACTCGAAACCAGTGCGCTGGAGAATACCCGCGATGTCGCCGAGGTCATCAGCGCCTGCGCCGAGTTCGGCGTACATTTTGCGCTGGACGACTTCGGCTCCGGTTACTCGTCGCTGGTCTACCTGCAGGCACTGCCCATCGATACACTGAAGATAGACCAGACCTTCGTGCGCAACATGACCAGCGAAAGTGCGGACATTGCCATTCTGCGCGCCATCGTGTCACTGGCGAGGGCGCTGGACATCAAGATCGTCGCGGAAGGCGCCGAAACCGAGGAGCACTGCCGCCTGCTGCGCGCGCTCGGCTGTGAGGTCGCCCAGGGCTACGCCTTTGCCAGGCCAATGCCGCTGGAAGACCTGGTCAACTGGTTAAAGGAGTGGCAACCGTCACGGGCCTTCCCGGCGGATGCGGCTTCCGGCCGGGATACGGCAATCGGCGCAGACTGAGCGTCACGCCTGCAACAGTGGCTGCCACCATGCCGCGTTGTCGAGGTACCAGTCGATCGTCCTGGCGATGCCGCTCTCGAAGGTTTCCCGCGGCGAGAAATCCAGCTCACTGGCCGCTTTGCCGGCATCTATCGCATAGCGCCAGTCGTGACCGGCACGATCGGGCACAAAAGTGATCAGATCATGGGCGGTGCCGCCGCGCGCTGCGGGTGCATCGGGAAAGCGCTGTGCCAGCTGCGCGTCCGCGCGAAAGCGCGCGTCCAGCGCGTCACACAACAGTCGCACGATATCCAGATTGTTCCACTCGTTGTTGCCGCCGATGTTGTACACCTCACCGATACGGCCGCTGTCCAGCACGCTATCGATGCCGCGGCAGTGATCCTCGACATACAGCCAGTCACGGATATTGCTGCCATCACCGTAGACCGGCAGCGCGCGTCCGCGCAGGATATTGGTCAGGCACAGCGGAATCAGTTTCTCGGGAAAGTGATAGGGACCGTAATTGTTCGAACAGTTGCTGGTGGTCACCTGCAGACCGTAAGTGTGGTAGCTGGCGCGCACCAGATGATCAGACGCCGCCTTGCTCGCCGAATAAGGCGAATTGGGTGCGTAGCGATGGCTCTCCCGGAAGGCAGAATCGCCCGCCGCAAGAGAGCCATAGACCTCATCAGTAGATACGTGGTGAAAACGGTGTGGCCTGCCATCGCCCGTCAGCCAGACCTGTCTTGCCGCTTCCAGCAGCGTATGGGTTCCAAGAATATTGGTGCGGATGAAATCGTCCGGACCGCTAATCGAGCGATCGACGTGGCTCTCCGCCGCGAAGTGCACGATCGTGTCCACCGCGTGGGTTTTCAGGCAACCCACAACCCGCTCCCGATCGCAGATATCCGCGTGAAGGAAATGAAAGTTATGAGCCGACTCCAGCGCAGCCAGGCTCGCACGATTACCCGCATAGGTCAGGGCATCATAGACGATGAGCGTGTCCTGCGGGTGGGTCGTCATCCAGTAGTGGGCAAAGTTCGCGCCGATGAAGCCGGCCCCCCCCGTAACCATCAGTGTTCTAGCAGTGGTCATGGGGACTGTCCTTACGGTTCTTGAGATCCTGCAGCATCATGCGCAGCTGCACGCGCCAGTGCACTGGCTGCAGCGACAGATCGCGCCAGGTGTCGCGCTTGTCCAGAACGCTGCAGGCCGGGCGACGTGCCGCGGTCGGATAATCCGTCGTCGCGATGGGCCGTATGTCCGGCGCCCGCTGCAGCAGTCCCAGCGCACAGGCCTCTTCTGCGATGGCAACGGCAAAATCGTACCAGCTGCAGACGCCGGCATCGCTCCAGTGGTAGGTGCCCGAGAGAGCCGGATTTTCCGCAAAAGCCCACAGCGTCAGGGCCAGGCCGCGCGCCCAGGTCGGCGTCCCCACCTGGTCTGACACCACGCCCAGCTCGCTTTTTTCAGCCATCAGGCGAAGCATGGTCAGCACGAAATTGCCGCCGTGGCGGGAGTACACCCAGCCGGTGCGAAGCACCAGCCCGGCACTATCATCGCTACGCAGGCGTGACTCGCCGGCCAGCTTGCTGGCGCCGTAGACGCCGAGGGGGCCGGTCGCGTCTGCGGGACGATAGGGGCGCCCTGAGCTACCGTCAAACACAAAATCCGTGGACACATGCAGCATCCGGATATCGCGCTCGCGGCAAGCGGCAGCCAACAGGCCCACGGCGACATCGTTGACTGCATGGGCAGCTTCGTGATCCGTTTCCGCGCGATCGACCGCTGTGTAGGCAGCCGCATTGATCAGCGCGTTTGGGCGTACCTGCGACAGCGCATCGGCAATGCTCGCGGCATCAGTGATATCCAGTGCGTCGCGCTCGAAGGCGACACACTCGACGCCCTGCGGCACGCTGAAAGTCAGTTCGCGACCGAGCTGGCCATGGGCTCCGGTAACGAGAACACGCAGCATCTCAGCCGTCGACGCCGTGCGCGCGCAGCCAGGCGTACAGGTCATCGAGGACGGTCAGACGCTCCGGCTCATTGAATATCTCGTGATAGAGACCCGGGTAGATTGTCAGGGTGACATCGCTGCTGCCCACACCGTGGGCAAAATGCCGCGAACCATCCACGGCGGTCATGACGTCGGCATCGCCATGCATGACCAGCAGCGGCAGGCGGATGGTGGCCCGTCCGCGCACGACATCCTGCATGGCGCCGAACAGCTCGGTCACCAGACGCGCACTGAACTTGCCGCTGTGCACCAGCGGGTCGGCACGATAATCCGCAACTACCTGCGTGTCGCGGCTGACGCCGGACGCATCCAGCTGCATCACGCCGAGAGTCGGCCAGACGAGAGATATGACCTGATTCACCCAGATCGCGATCCGCGAAGGCGCATCAGGCACCTCCAGCGCCGGCGCGGACAGCACCGCACCGGCGAAATTGGCCTGGCGCGAGAGCAGATAACGGGCCGCAATCAACCCGCCCATGCTGTGACCGATCAGAAATACCGGCAGCGCCGGATACTGTCGCCGAATCTGCTCGAAGAGAACGTCCAGCGGTGCAAAAAACTCGCTGAAGCGTCGGATGTGCGCTCTCGGGCCCGGCGACTCGCCGTGACCGCGGTGATCCGGCGCCACAACGGCGATGTTGCGCGCGCAGAAATAGTCGGCAAAGTCCCGGTAACGACCACTGTGCTCGCCGGCTCCGTGGGCCAGCAGAATAACGGCCACGGGTGACGGCGGCGACCAGTGGCGATAGAAAATACCGTCCTGCAGCCGGTTTTCCACCAGCGTCGTCGCTATGTCATCTGCCGACGGGATTTCGCCGCCCGTGACCGGGGAATCGCCAGCCATCACTTGACCGGCGTCAGCCATTCGCTGTTCTGCCGCCGGTTGCCTCGCACGGCGTCAAAATACATCGACTGCAGCTTTTCCGTCAGCGGTCCCCGCGAGCCACTGCCCACTACCCGGCCATCGAGCTCACGGATAGGAACGACCTCTGCCGCCGTGCCAGTGAAGAACGCCTCATCCGCGATATACAGCTCGTCGCGGGTGATGCGTCGTTCCTCGATGGTATACCCCAGCTCTGCGGCCAGCGTGAAGATCGTGTCACGGGTGATGCCATCCAGGCAGGAGGTCAGGTCCGGCGTGAAAATCCGCCCCTTGCGCACCACAAAGACGTTCTCCCCGCTGCCCTCGGCGACGTAGCCTTCGTTGTCGAGCAGCAGCGCCTCCTCGGCACCGGAATCCAGAGCCTCGCGCAGGGCCAGCATGGAGTTGATGTAATTGCCGTTGGCCTTTGCCTTGCACATGGTAATGTTGACGTGGTGCCGTGTGTAGGAAGAGGTGCGTACTTTGATGCCGTGGTCACGGGCCTCCGGGTCCATGTACGAGGGCCACTCCCAGGCCGCGACCATGACATGGGTTTTCAGGCCGTCAGCGCGCAAGCCCATGCCTTCCGAGCCATAAAAGGCCATGGGGCGCAGATACGCTTCATCAAGATTATTCTCCCGCACCACCGCGCGCTGTGCCTCGAGCAGCGTTGTCTTGTCAAACGGCATGGGCATGCGCAGGATTTTTGCCGAGTTGAACAGGCGATCGGTATGCTCGCGCAGGCGGAATATGCAGGCACCCCGGTCCGCTGTGGCGTAAGCGCGAACGCCCTCGAACACACCGAGTCCGTAGTGCAGCGTGTGCGTGAGCACATGCACTTTCGCCTCTCGCCAGGGGACCATCTCCCCGTCCAGCCAGATTGTTCCGTCGCGATCCGCGAAACTCATGCCCGCACTCCTACTTGTTCTTGTCGCTGGATGATAACGCGCTTACACCGGCAAAAATCGTCTGCCACTGGGTCTGAACGGTATCGATGTGCTGCCGGTAATCCGCTGCCGCTACGATTCCCTTCGCCTGCTGCAGCGCAAGCTGATGAGACGCAGAGCGAAACGCAATATAGGCCCTGATCAGCGCGTCGCAGACGGCCTGCGAGAACAGGCCCTGCTCACCGAGGCTCTCTAGAATCCGGATGTTGTCTGACCAGCGGGTAAGACCCGGCACCTGATGCGACCACGCGAGCACGGCGTATTGCACCATAAATTCGATATCAACGATACCGCCGGGTGACTGTTTAAGGTCGAACCGGTCGTCGGCGAGAGACGTCGGCAGCAGGTGTCCGCGCATTTTTTCTCGCATGGCGACAACCTCACCGGCCAGCATCGCCGCATCCCGGGGCTGGCAGAGAATCTCGCATCGAACTGCGTCCAGCGCCTCGGCGACACGGCGATCCCCCGCAACCGACCGGGCCCGCACCAGAGCCTGGTGCTCCCAGGTCCACGCCGTGTCCCGCTGGTAGGCAGCAAAGGCCTTCAGCGTGGACACCAGCAGACCGGATGCCCCCGAGGGTCGCAGGCGCATATCTATCTCGTACAGCTTGCCCAGCGGCATCCGGGTCTCGAGGATATGTATTACCTTCTGCCCGAGCCGAGTGTAGAACACGCTGTTGTCGATGCTGCGCTCACCGCTGGTCACGCCGCTGGCCGCGGCGTCGTAGATAAAGACCAGATCGAGGTCCGAGGCGTAGCTGAGCTCAATGCCACCCAGCTTGCCGTAGCTGTAGATAACAAAGCCAGTATCCTCGCCGTCGCGGGCCGGCTCACCGTAGCGGGCTACCAGTTGCGCCCAGGCCACGCGCAGCACCTGCTCGAGCACCACTTCGGCGATAAAGGTGAGCTTGTCGCTGACTTTCATCAGGGGTAGCCGGCCGAGACGCTCGCTGGCGGCAACCCGCAGCACGTGGGCCGCCTTGAAGTAGCGCAGTGCATCCATCTGCGCCTCCAGATCCGTGAGCGGCAGGCGATCAACCTGGCGTCGCAGCTCTTCCTGGAGGCGCTCGCGATCCGGCGCAGAGTAGAGGCTGGAGCGGTCGAGCAGCTCATCGAGCAGAACGGGCTGTGCCGCCAGCAATTCGGCAACCCAGGGACTCGCCTCACACAGGGCGACCAGCTCAGCCAGTGCCGGAGGATTCTCCATCAACAGCATGAGGTAGGCGCTGCGCCGAAGCACGGCACGCACCAATGGGAGAATACGCTGCAGCGCCAGGTCGGGCTGGCCGACGCCGGCACAGGCCTCAAGCAGCAGCGGCATGAACTGCTCCAGGCGCTCCCGGCTTTCCCGCTGCAGACCCCGCAGGCGTGTGACATCCCGCAGGTCCGACAGTCGGTCCAGGGCATCCTCGGCCTCGGCGTAGCCCAGCTTGCTCAGGACACTGGCGTCGAGCGCATTCCACGGCGCCAGCGCCGGTTCGGGTTCGGCGTCTTCCGGCGCGGCAATGAGATCGTTGAAGTGAGCGGCCACTCGCTGCCGGTGGCCCGCCAAAGTGACATTGAAGTCATCCCAATTCGTGAAACCCATGACCTCGGCCAGCGCCGCACGCCCCAGCGCATCAGCCGGAAGCTCCTGGGTCTGTCGATCGGCGTAACCCTGTATCGCGTGCTCGGTATCACGCAGAAAACAGTAGGCCTGCCGCAGCTCCTCGACGACATCGGCGGGCAGGCAGCCCAGTTCGGCGCAGCTTGGCAGCACATTCAGCAGCTCTCGCTGCTGCAGCGCCCGGTCCCGACCGCCGCGTATCAGCTGCAGGCACTGGGCAATGAATTCGATCTCGCGGATACCTCCGGAGCCGAGCTTGACGTTGTCATCGAGTCCCCGGCGCGCCACCTCCGCCACAAGCATGCGCTTCATCCCGCGCAGACTGTCGATCACGCCAAAGTCGACATAGCGCCGGAACACGAAGGGGCGCAGCATGCGCATGAGCCCGGCGCTATCGGCTGCACTGCCGGTGATCGGCCGCGCCTTGACCAGCGCATAGCGCTCCCAGTCGCGACCCTGGTCCTGGTAGTACTCCTCCAGCGCAGCAAAATTGTGGACCAGGGCACCGCTCTCCCCGTAGGGACGCAGGCGCATATCCACCCGGAACACAAAGCCATCAGCGGTCACCGTGTCCAGGGCGTTGATCACCGCACGCCCCAGCCGGGTGAAAAACTCTTCGTTACTCAGGGGCTTGCGCTCACCGTCCGTCTGCCCCGCCTCGCGAAACGCAAATATCAGGTCGATATCCGACGATACATTGAGTTCGCGCGCGCCCAGCTTGCCCATGGCGATCACGATAAGCGCCTGCCGCTCACCGGAACGCCGGCCGATCGGTCGGCCAAAGCGCTCTACCAGCTGCGCTTCGCACACCGTGAGGGCGTGATGCACGCAGGCCTCGGCGAGCAGGGAGGTGTCGCGTACGGTCTCCAGGGTATCGGCGAGGCGGTTGAAGTCACGCCAGAGAATACGCAGCATGTGATACTGGCGGAATTGGCGCAGGGTCACCGCAAGATCGGCGGCAGGTTCTGTTAGGTCAGCCTCGAGGCGCTGCAGCCAGGATCCCTCCGGCAGCGAGGCATCCAGGTCGCCACTGTCGACCGCTCTCAGCAGCAGACCCGGGCGACGCCGCAGCAAGGCGACAACATACTGGCTGCAGGCGAGCATACGGGCGAGCTGTGGTCCGCGTCGGGCATCCGCAGCCAGTGCCTCGAGGGGCGCCCGCTCGTGACTCTGCGCATTTTCCAGCACCGCGGACCAGGCCGTCCCGGCTACCTCAGCCAGGCCCGGGGGCAATGTCTGCACCTGTTCGCTCACCCTATGCAACCCCTTTATTCCCGGTCCGACGCGACGGCGGATCGCTCAGCGCTTACCCACCGGCGCGACGCGCAGGACCTCTTCTATGGTGGTTTCACCCCGCAGCACGCGCTGCGCGCCCGACTCGCGCAGGGACCGCATTCCCTCGGCCGCGGCGGCGCGACGCACCGCGGCGGTATCGATACGGCTCACAATGGTGTCTTCCACCGCGGGACTGTTGAGCAATACTTCGTAAATTCCACGGCGCCCGATGAATCCGGTCTGGCGACAGGCACGGCAGCCCACCGGCGCGAAAACCTGCTCGGGGACAGGCCTGACGTTACCCACCAGCGCCGTCCAGGCCTGGGGGTCTGTCGCCTCAGGCACCTTGCAGTGTTTGCACAGGATACGCACCAGACGCTGGGACATGACACCGCGTACCGTTGCGCGAATCAGGTAGGCAGGCACGCCGAGCTCAAGCAGACGTGACAGCGACGAGGGCGAGTCATTCGTATGCAGGGTGGACAGGACCAGGTGTCCGGTAAGCGCCGCCTGCACCGCCATGTTGGCGGTTTCCAGATCGCGGATCTCGCCGACCATGATGATGTCCGGATCCTGGCGCAACAGCGTGCGCACGCCGGTGGAGAAATCCAGCTCGATGCCGTGGTTGACCTGCATCTGGTTGAAGCGGTCCTCCACCATTTCGATCGGATCCTCGATCGTGCAGACGTTTACCTCGTCGGTCGCGAGCTGGCGCAGGGTGGAATACAGGGTGGTGGTCTTGCCGGAGCCGGTGGGCCCGGTCACCAGGGCGATGCCATTGCCGGCGCCGGTCATGCTGTTCCAGCGCGCGAGATCGTCTGCCTCGAGCCCGAGCTCGGCAAAGCCCTTGTGAAGAACTTCAGGATCGAAAATGCGCATCACCAGCTTTTCGCCGAAGGCGGTGGGCAGGGTCGACAGGCGCAGTTCGACCTCACCGCCGGCCGGAGTGCGGGTTTTCAGGCGACCGTCCTGAGGGCGGCGCTTTTCGGCCACGTCCATGCGGCCGAGAATCTTGATGCGGCTGGTCATGGCCGCACACACGGCCTGCGGCAGCTCGTAGACAGGGTGCAGGACGCCATCGATGCGGAAACGCACCTTTCCAACCTCACGGCGGGGCTCAACGTGAATGTCGCTGGCCCGCTGCTCAAAAGCGTACTGCAACAGCCAGTCGACGATACTGACCACGTGCTGATCGTTGGCGTCGAGCTCCTGACGCGAGCCCATGTCGAGCAGCTGCTCGAGATTGTTGACCGCCGGCGGCTGACTGCGGCCCGTGTTGCCGGCACCGGCACCGCGTACGGAACGCGCCATGGTGTAGAACTCAGCGGTAAAGCGCACAATATCCCGCGGATCGGCAAGGACCCGCTTTACCGGGCGCCGGGCCACGTGCTCCAGGTTGGCCTGCCAGCTATAAAGAAAGGGCTCGGCGCTGGCCACCACCACGCTATCACGGTTGGCCTCAACAGCGAGGATGCGATGGCGTTCGGCGAAGGCGCGGGACATGACGTCGGCGACAGCGCCGACGTTGATACGCAGCGGGTCGATCTCGTAAACCGCCTGGCCGACCCGATTACCCAGCCAGGAAAGCAGTCGGTCCATGGTCAGCGCCGTTCCCGGTCGCGAGGCATCGGCCAGCCGCTGCTCGGCGAGAAAAACCAGCGGGTGAACCGAACCGATAGTGACACCGCTCAGGCGGCTTGCATCCGCCTCGGACAGACAGCCGTCGCGGCGCAGCAGAACGACCAGTTCTGGCAGGCTGAGCTTGCGCTCGCGCTGTAGTGAGGCATCCGGTGCGGTCATTGGCTTATCCTGCACGGGTCGCATGAAACAGTCCGCATGCTATCACAGGCCCTGGTCCTCCAGCCCTGCAGGAGCGCGCGGGCATGGAAGAAATTCGCGCCGCTTTTGGGTAACCTTGGCGACCGACACCGAACAGGACTGACACGTGACCGAGCACGGCAGCGGCGACTTCAACTGGTTCCGCAACACTGCCCCCTACATCAACGCCCACCGCGGCAAGCGCTTCGTCCTCATGATCGGCGGCGAAGTGGCCAACGAGGGGGCGCTGGCCGGCCTAATTCACGATATCGCCCTGCTCAGCAGCCTCGGTGTGCATCTGGTGCTGGTTCACGGCAGCCGGCCGCAGATCGAGACCCGACTGGAGCGCGCCGGCATCCACTGCGAATTCCATCGCGGCATGCGCATCTGCGACAGCGAGGCGATGGCCTGCGTTCGCGACGCGGCCGGCGCACTGCGCGTGGACATAGAGGCGCTGCTGTCCATGGGGCTGCCAAACTCGCCCATGCAGGGCGCGGATCTTCGCATCTGCTCCGGTAATTTCGTCACCGGTCGCCCGATCGGCGTACTCGACGGCGTCGACCATCACCTGACCGGCCGCGTGCGCAGCATCGACAGCGATGGCATCCGCCAGCAGCTCAACGCCGGCTCCCTGGTATTGCTCTCACCCCTGGGCTACTCACCCACCGGGGAGGTCTTCAACCTGTCACTGGACGACATCGCGGTCCACACGGCGGTCGCCATCGGCGCAGAGAAGCTCATCATGTTCGGCGCCAGCGCCGGCGTTCATGATGGAGACGGCAGACTGGTACGACAGTGCGCAGTGGAGGAAATCCCGCAGCTGGCAGTGGCCGACACAGCGCAGAAAGCACTGGTGGATACCGCCGGACGCGCCTGCCGCCAGGGCGTGCCGCGCTGCCACATCATCAGCTACCGGGAAGACGGCGCCCTGCTGCGGGAGCTCTTCACCCACGACGGCAGTGGCACACTGATCACGCGGCGCCCCTGGGAGCAGTCGCGGCGTGCGAGTATCGACGATGTCGGCGGCATACTGGAGCTGATACAGCCGCTGGAGGAGGAGGGCGTACTGCTGAAGCGCTCACGCGAGATGCTGGAGGCCGAGATCGGGCGCTTTCGTCTGCTTGAGCGCGACGGCCGCATCATCGCCTGCGCAGCGCTGTATCCCTGTCCCCCGGATGACTGCGGCGAGATCGCCTGCATCGTCTCGCACCCCGACTACCGCGGCGAGAGCCGCGGTCGGCGACTCCTGGGGGAGCTTGAGCAGGAAGCGAGAAGCCTGGGGCTGAACCGGGTGTTCGTCCTGACTACCCAGACCGCCCACTGGTTCATCGAGCAGGGCTTTGAGGAAGCCTCCCGGGATGCACTGCCGCAGCAGCGCCGCGACCTGTACAACCTGCAGCGCAATTCCAAGGTGTTCTTCAAGCGCCTGCGCAGCCCTTCAGGGCGCTGACAGCTGCGTGAAATCCTCGCGCAGGCCCGACAGCTTGCGTCTCAGATACCGGTCCTGTCGCTCGCTTCGCGCTTCCACTGCCGCGGCCACCGCGCGGTAGATCAGCGACGCGTTGTGCGCGTAGATGCTGAGGTAATCCGGGGACACGCTGCCTTCCCAGTCAGTGACGCGCTGGCGAAGCTCAGACTGCCAGCCCGGGCGGCGCTTCAGCACCTCCTGCAGCCAGTCAATCCAGCGCTGGCGTTCCGAGAGCCAGGCGACGTCCGCGCGACGCAGGTCTTTAAGCGTGGCGCAGATCTTACGCTGCCTGCCTCGACCAAGGCGGCCCAGGTAATCTTCCAGGTTATCGGTGAGGCTGTCACAGGCCTCTTCCCGGTAGTCGTCCTCGTCGCGATCGAGATATTTTTCTTCATACTCGCGCTGGCGCTCGCGCAGGTTGCCGACGAAAGTCGCTATCTGTGCGTCATCCAGCGCCTCACCCACAACCATCAGCTCATCCAGCGCGCGGTCGCGCAGGCGCAGCCACTCCTTTTCTGCCGACAGCGCCAGGCCCTCTACGGTCGCCGGCGTCACCCGACTGTCGAGCGCGACCTCGGCGCGCGCCAGCAACGAGGCATAGCGCGATAGCTCCGAGCGCCGGTGCCAGCCGAGAAAGGCATCCACCTGGTCCTGGAGAAGCTGGCGCTGCTCGCGTTCTAAGTCCACGTAGCCCGACAGGTACCACGGAATAAGGAAATCCAGTCGATTATAAAAGAACTGCGTGCTGCTGCAGGCGGCGACCAGCGCCAGCAGCAGACAGGCAGTGACCGCGCGGCATGGGCGCACCAACCGGGAGGCGGACGTCAGGGGTAATCCAGCCCGTCGGTGGCGAACAGCATCTCCGGATGACGGAAACACTTGAATTCGAGGTAATTGCCCGCCGGGTCGCGAACAAAGCACGTGCGTTGCTCGCCACGACGGCCGGCAAAGCGCGTGTGCGGGTCTATAGCGTAATCGATGCGGTTGGACTGCAGGCGCGACAGCAGCGCGTCGAAGTCATCCCAGGGCAGCACCAGGCCGAAGTGCGACGCGGGTACCTGCTCATCGTCCACCGGGTTGGTCGCGACCACGGGCATGTCGCCCTTCTCTACCTTGTGTACCACCAGCTGGTGACTGCCGAAATCGTAGTCTATCCAGTGCGAAGACGAACGACCGCGCCGACAGCCGAGCACGTCGCCGTAGAAAATGGCTGCGGCGTCGAGATCGTCCACCGGCAGGGCAAGATGAAAAATACCGCTTTGCATGGTTCAGGCTCCGATTTTCTGACAACGGCCTGCCTCGCTCCGGCGGTAGCCTCAGGCCGCCGCGATAGCGTCCCGACCGACCGCGCGATTGATGGCGCAGAGAATGCCGTTCAACGATGCCTGTACTATATCGTGACTGACGCCGGCACCACAGTAGCGCGCGCCATCAATATTGAGCTGTATGTAGCAGACCGCTTCGGCGTCGGCACTCTGACTCAGTGCGTGCTCGCTGTATTCCACAAGCACCAGCTGCCTGCCGGTAAAGCGCTGCATCGCATCCACAAACGCGGCGACCACGCCGTTGCCGCTCCCGGTGAGGGAATGACGCTGGCCGCCACGGGCAAGAATCACCTGCAGCTGGTCGACGGCGTCAGCGCGGCTGATCTGGTAGTCCCCCAGCGCCCAGCCTTCAGACACATTCAGGTAGGTATCGCGAAACAGGGCGAGTATGGCCTCCGAGTCGACTTCGCCCTCGCCGGCCTCGGCGTGGGCCTGCACCGCGGTGCTGAAATCGATCTGCAGCCAGCGTGGCAGGTGGTAGCCATGGTCACGCTGCAGTACGTAAGCGATGCCACCCTTGCCGGACTGACTGTTGATACGGATCACTTCCTGATACGAACGGCCGATGTCCGCAGGGTCGATAGGCAGATAGGCCACCTGCCAGGGCTCGGCATCGTCGCGCCGTGCCAGGCACTTCTTGATCGCGTCCTGGTGACTGCCAGAGAACGCCGTGAACACCAGCTCGCCGGCATAGGGATGGCGCGGGTGCACCGGCAGCCGGGTACAGTCGCGCACTGTCTGGATGATCTCGTCCATGTGGCCCAGCTGCAGCTCGGGGTCAATGCCCTGACTGTACAGATTCATGGCCATGGTCACGATATCCATATTGCCGGTGCGCTCCCCGTTGCCCATCAGGGTGCCCTCCACCCGATCGGCGCCGGCGAGCATGCCGAGCTCCGCGGCGGCCACCGCACAGCCGCGGTCGTTGTGCGTATGCAGCGATACAATGAGGCCCTCGCGACGGCGTACATGGCGGCAGAACCACTCGATCTGATCGGCGTAGACGTTGGGCGTGCTCATCTCGACCGTCGCCGGGAGATTGACGATGGCTGGTCTCTCAGGCGTCGGTTCCCAGATGTCCATCACCGCATCGCAAACCTCCACGGCAAAATCGAGCTCGGTGCCGGTAAAGCTCTCCGGGGAATATTCGAACAGCCACTCGGTATCCGGGTAGCGTGCGGCACAGTCGCGCACCAGCCGGGCACCGCCGCGGGCGATGTCGACGATACCGCCGCGCTCCATGGCGAACACCCGTTCGCGCTGCACCGTCGACGTGGAGTTGTAGACATGCACGATAGCGCGATGAACGCCTTCAAGCGCGGCAAAGGTCTTCTCGATCAGGTCTTCCCGGGCCGGTGTAAGTACCTGAATGGTGACATCCTCGGGGATACGATCATTCTCGATCAGATCGCGCACAAAATTGTAGTCGTGGCTTGAGGCAGAAGGGAAGCCGACCTCGATCTCCCGGAAACCGATCTTCACCAGCTGATCCCACAGCAGGGACTTCTGCTGCGCGGTCATGGGCTCGATCAGCGCCTGGTTGCCATCGCGAAGGTCGACGCTGCACCAGCGTGGCGCATGTTGCAGGCGACGATCCGGCCACTGCCGGTCCGGAAGGCTGAGGGTCGGGAACGCCGCATATCTGCGATGATCAAAGTTGCCCATGTCGACTTCCTGCCTGTGCCAATCACCAGGCTACCAGTATAACGCGCCAGCCCTGGTTAAAGACTGCAAAGTCACCCCTTATTCGGTGGTTAATTAGAGTTTTTAAATAAAATACTGTAATTTTGTGGTTGTTATCTTCACGATAAGACAAAAATCCTTTCTATCCGAGAACGCTTAAATCACTGGACACCGGGCATGCCGAAACTGGATCGCATCGATCGTCGAATACTGCAGGCGCTGCAGCGCAATGGGCGCATCAGTAATCTGGATCTCGCCGATGCCGTGGGCCTGTCACCCACGCCCTGCGCACGCCGTCTGAAACGGCTGGAGGAAAGCGGCATCATTCGCGACCACGTCGCGCTGCTGGACCAGGAGGCACTGGGGCTGAAGCTGACCGCCTATATCGGTATCAGCATGGACCGTCACACACCGGACCGCTTCGCCGCCTTTGAGGAGGAGATCGCCAGCTACCCGGAGGTGATCGAATGCTCGGTGGTCACCGGTCAGTCGGCAGATTACCTGCTCAAGGCCGTGCTGGTGGACATGCAGCATTACGAGCGCTTTCTGCTCGGCAGACTGACCCGTATTCCCGGGGTCACCGGGGTGCACTCCAGCTTTGAGCTGCGGCGGGTCATCCAGCGCACCGACCTGCCGCTGTCCCATCTGACCGAGAGCTGAGGCCCTCATGACAGGCTGCGAAGCCGATCAGATGCTGCCCCCGAGCAGGGCCCAGGGCAGGAAGCCCTCGCAACCCAGGTCACGGTAGTCGCGCCGCGAGAAAAAGTCGGCGTTGCCGCTATTGTCGAGGAACAGATCCACGTAGAGCGCACAGCGAAAGCGACCCGGCTCCAGCGCCGGGTCAGCGGTCAGTCGCCGTCGGATACTCTCTGCCGATAGGGTTTGCTGGGCAATACCGACACCGCCGTCATCCGGGCTGTCCAGCAGCATCAGCGCTGGCGCCTCTGCGCTGTGAGCGGGCCATAGGGGATAACGTCCGGCATTGCCACGCCCGGGATCACCGGCATGGGCAAAGGCGCCCCAGTAGCTGCGCATGGCCTTGCCCAGCGCCTCGCGCCCAGCGGCGTTGCCATCGGTCTCAAGCCCCGGCAGGAGTCTGCTGAATACCGGGCGAAACAGGAAGTCGAGTTCGAGCCCATGGGCGGCGCCCAGCAGCATCGGCAGATCTACCCACAGGTCATCCCGACTGTCATCCCAGTCGAAGCGGTACAGGTATACCGGCGGCGCATCCGGCGCCGCCTGCACGCTGGCGGCCACCTCATCGACAGCAAACGCCTTCCAGCGGTCACTGTGATAGCGCGCCAGCAGTTCATAGCGCCGGGGATCCCGGACACGCGGTAGAACACCGAACCAGCGCTTGACGTTATCGGGGTTGAGGGCAAGAAACAGCTTCATCTCGTCACGGTTACTGCCCAGCAGCAGCGGAACGCGGTTCCAGCCGTCTTCCCGCGCCAGCTGATCCAGCAATGGCCGGTGCGGCAGCACGTGTCCGTCGCGCAGTAGCTGTGGCGCGCGGTACATGCCGCCGGCCCCTGCGGCCGGCGCAAGAATAGTTTCTACTGGCAAAGCGCGCATGAAAGTAGCCAGCGCATCGCTCGACAGGTTGTCGACCAGGCGGCGTGCGGCATCACGATCCGGCGCGCGACCCTCCGCCTGCAGCCAGTCGAGCAGTAATTCCGCTGAACTGAATGCCGCGCCGGGTTCGGGTGCATCCCGATAGTGCTCCGCCCGAGCCCCGGTAAAGGTGGCCATCGATCCGCTCTGGACGATGGCGCGGTGGAACAGCCCACCGGCTGGCGGGGAAGCCAGCAGGCCCATGACGTTGCGTCCACCCGCTGACTCACCGAACAGGGTGACGCGGTCTGGATCGCCGGCAAAGCTGGCGATATTGTTCTGCGTCCAGTGCAGGGCGCGTATCATGTCGAGCAGCGCAAAGTTGCCGGATGCCTCGGCCGGGTTTTCCGCACCAGCGCGCAGTGCTTCATGCCCCAGCCATCCGAGAAAGCCCAGCCGGTAGTTGATGCTGACGACAACCACGTTCTGCTCCAGCGCCAGGCGGGAGGCGTCGTAGCTGCTGCCGCTGCCGATGCTGTTGCCGCCACCGTGAATCCAGAACATGACCGGAAGCAGCGGTTCGTCGAGCGGACGTGGCGGCGCATAGACATCCAGCGTCAGGCAATCCTCGTTGCCGATACTGGCACGGCCGCCTGCGTTCATACCTGACAACAGACTGGGTAACTGCGGGCATACGTCGCCGTGCGTGACCGAGACCCGGGGCTCGGACCACGGCGCCGGGAGGTGGGGCGCGCGCCAGCGACGCTCGCCGACGGGCGCGGCAGCATAAGGTATGCCCAGCCAGACGTAGGCGCCATTGACTGCCACACCGCCCACCACGGGACCGGCCGTGGTGATGCGGACCGTCGAGGTGACGGGTTCCAGCGCAGGCGGGGCCTCCAGCGCCTCGTCACCGATCCACTGCAGCGCGATTCCGGAAACGACGAGCAGGCATCCGAGAATCAACAACCATCGCGCCATGCGGGCTACTCCTCTGAAAAAAGATGCGGTCACTTTACGCAAGGCTCGCGGGAAACACACGCTGGCACCAACAGTGGTGTACCATGACGCCGCCATGTCCGCCTCGCCATATCCCAACGATTCCACCAGAATGCTGGTGTTTCTCGCCGCTCTGGTTGCCCTCGGGCCGCTGAGTATCGACATGTACCTGCCCGCCATGCCGTCGATGCAGCGTGCCTTTGCCACCGATATCGCCAGCATGCACCTGACCGTCAGCGCCTATCTCTGGGGATTCGCCCTGTTTCACCTTGCCTGCGGGCCGCTGGCAGACCGTTTCGGGCGACGTCCGGTGCTTCTCGCGGGAACCCTGTTGTTTATTCTCGCATCCATCGGCTGCGCACTCTCGACCGAGGTGTCGCAGCTCAGCACGTTCCGTTTCGTACAGGGCATAGGTGCCTGCGTAGGGCCTACGCTTGCGCGCACGATAACCCGCGACGTCTTCGGACCAACCCGCGCGGCACGTGCGCTGTCGCTGATCGCCATGTTCATGGCGCTGGCCCCCGCGGTTGCACCGGGACTCGGTGGCATCATGCTGCGCTACGTTCCCTGGCCCAGCATTTTCATTTTTCTGGCCGTCTACGGCGCCGCCATCGGCATACTGACCTGGCGCTTTCTCCCGGAGACGCTGCCGCTACGCCAGAGCCTGCGACCGCGGCATATCGCCACGAACTACCTGACACTGCTACGGCATCCGTCATTTCTCGCGGTCTGCACGGCAGGCGCACTCATGTATGCCGGGCTGATGGTCTACCTGGCTTCCTCGGGATTCGTCTTCATCACCATGCTCGGCGTCCCCACGGCGTACTTCGGCCTGATTTTCCTCACGTCAGTGGCGGGCTACATGGCGGGCAGTGCCTTGAGCGCCAACCTCGCGAATCGCCTGACCTCCGAGCAAGTCATGTTTCTCGGCACCGCAGTCGCACTGACCAGCACACTGGTCATGCTTGGCGCGCATCAGTGGCAACCGTCGAGCGTCTTCGCGCTGGTGCTGCCAATGACCTTCTTCGCGCTGGCCCTGGGGCTGGTGATGCCACATGCCATGGCAATTGCGCTAAAACCCTTCCCGACACTCGCAGGCACGGCATCGTCGCTGCTTGGCTTCATCCAGATGAGCCTGTCAGCGCTCATCACCGGAGGGGTGGGGCATTTACTGGCTGACTCGCCCGAGCCGCTTATGGTGAGCATGCTGGCAATCACGGCAGGCGCCGCGGCTGTGGCCGGATGGGTGCTGGTGAGACAGCGTCAATCAGACCCCACTGTGCTGCATGACACGTAACACACTGACAATGCACAAGGAGATCTCAGCATGAAGACAGGAATTATCAGCGGCAGCCACCGCCCGCAGTCACAGAGCGAAAAGGTGGCACGCTACATCGACAGCCGACTTGAGGAAGGCGCCTGGTGTGACAGCCGCTGGCTACTGACGCTGGCAGACAACCCGCTGCCGTTCTGGGATGAAAGCGTCTGGTCTGGCGGCGGCGCATGGCAGGAGCATCTACCTGATCTTCGAGAGCAGGTCAGTTCCTGTGATGCCTTTGTTGTTGTCACCCCGGAATGGCACGGCATGGTGCCCTCAGGCCTGAAAAACTTTTTCCTGCTATGGGCCGCAGGAGGAGAACTGGCACACAAACCCGCGCTGATCGTTTCGGTATCGGCCAGTGACAATGGCGCCTACCCCGTCGCTGAACTTCGCATGAGCAGCTACAAGAACAGCCGGCTTTGCTATCTGCCAGAGCATTTGATTGTCAGGAACGTGACAAAGGTGTTCAACGATGACGATGCCGAAAACGATACCGAGGCACACGGCTATCTGTCGGGTCGACTGACCTACTGCCTTGATATGCTCGGTGAATACGCCAGCGCATTTCAACAGATCAGAGCCAGCGGAAAGGTATCGCTGGAAACTTACAGTAACGGTATGTAAGGGGAGAGCATTACCCGGACGGCGCGACTGCGTCCGGGTAATCAAAAGGGACCAGACTACAGGTCAGGAACCAGCGCTGCTGGCAGTGAGAGCGGCGCGTTCTTTCTCTATGAGATAATCGGCAATTTTCAGCATATTTGCCTGACTGCCCGCTTTTCGGGTCGTAATACGGTATTTGCCATTAACCATCATCTCAGGTGTGCCGGTAATCTTCGCCGCCCGTGCGCGCGCATTGGCCTGACGCGTCATACTGCCAACCCCGAATGAGTTAAACGCCTTGGAGAATTCTTCACGGTCAACACCGTGTTTCTCAAACAGGGTACCGATCTCCCTTTCCGATTGAAGTCGCTTGCCATCAACATTCAGTGCCTGGAACAGGGGCAGATGAACATTATCAAGCACGCCGAGCACTTCTGCTGTGTAAAAGGCCTGCGCGTGCAGCTCCATGGGCTTGTTCCATATAGCTGGAGATCCTTTCACCACGACATCTTCAGGCAGTGTCTTTTTCCACTGCACGACCAGAGGCTCGAAGTTGTAGCAGTGGCCGCAGCCGTACCAGAAAAACTCGTGCACCTCGACCTTATCGGGCTCGGACGTTCGGATAGCCGGGGAAATAACATCGTAATCTTCACCGGCTTTCCAGGTGTCCTGCGCCAGTGCAGAGGCAGCGATAGACAGTGCCAGGACCGCGGTAGAAATGCATTGCTTGAACATAGTGACTCTCTCTGATTATGCCGTTGGCTTGTTATCGGATTCCCTTTGACAGCATGCCGAGGTACGAGTTCGGTGTCACGCGCCATGCACATCCGCGACTTCTGGAAGCGACAAAAAAGGTGGCCACAATGGCCACCTTGACAGACAGGGACTCGCTGAGCTGTCAGCGCAGTCCGGAAGCGTAGCTGGATACCGCCTCGATTTCCATGTCGCTCAGACCGAAGGCATTGCTGCGCATGATCTTGATGTCGCCGTCGGTTACGCGCCCTTCCGGATCCTGGTAGCCCTTGCGATACATCTCCAGCTGCTGGGCGATGTATTCCGCATGCTGGCCCCCCAGAGCGGGAAATCCTGCCGGGTCGTTGCCGCCGCCGTTGGGTGAATGACAGGCAATGCAGGCAGCCACGTTGCGCTCGGGAATGCCTGCACGGTAGACCTGCTCACCCAGCTCAACGAGATCCGGATCTGCGGTGCTGCCGGAACGTGTCTTGCTGTCATAGTAGGCCGCAAGATCGGCAAGATCCTGATCGCTCATGTTGTCGACCTGACCCGCCATCTGTGCCACAGGGCGGACACCGTCGCGGATATACTGCAGCTGCTGGAAGAGATACTTTTCACCCAGACCCGCAAGCTTGGGAAAACTCGGGACCGCGCTGTTTCCATCCTCTGCATGACAGGCGGCGCAGGTCGTGGCCTTGCTTTTTCCCGCATCGGCATCGCCGCGGGGAGCCGTAGCGGCAGTGACTACCTGTGCGGTACACAGCAGGCCAAACGCTAGAATCGCATATTTCATGTCAGTTCCAAGTCTGCTGCCAAGCGCGGCTTATTCCGCCGGCTTGGACATGTAGTTGATGAGCTCCATGTACTCTTCGTCGCTGCAATCAAAGCACATGCCTTTGGGTGGCATTGCATTGAGACCGTTCTTGACGGAAGCGACCAGTGCGTCCATGCCTTTTTCCAGTCGGGGCGCCCAGGCTTCGGCATTGCCTGTCTTGGGAGCACCGGCAACGCCGGCCGCGTGACAGACAGCACAACTCTTGTTGTACTTGTCCATATTCGGCTCTGCGAAGACACCGTTAGTTGCACCAGCGGCCAAGAGAGCTGCGAACAATACTTTTTTCATGTCGTACCTCGTTTTTGAAAGTAGGCTTGATGCCACACCGTTTTATGGAAGGCAAAAAACGTGTGGCATTATATACGAGATGCGCAGCCCGACAAACCAGGACGAAAAAATGTCAGAACAGCCCGGCGATACCGCCATGGCAGCACCGGATTATCGCACAGCCACATTCCTGCAGAGTGCGGGCAGGGTGTCACAGTGTCCAACAGATACCGGCTGGGAAGTGGCATTTGCCGGACGCTCCAACGCGGGGAAATCCAGCGCCATCAACAGCCTCACGGGACAGCCGAAGCTGGCACGCACATCGAAAACACCAGGACGCACGCAGCTGCTCAATTTTTTTGCGCTGAGTGACCGGCAGCGTCTGGTTGATCTTCCGGGCTATGGCTTCGCGCGGGTGCCCAAGGCAGTCAAGGACGCCTGGACACGCCAGCTGGAGAACTATCTGCGGGAGCGGCAAAGTCTGCGCGGGCTGATTCTGCTGATGGATATCCGGCGTCCGTTTCAGCCCTTCGATCTTCAGATGCTGGAATGGGGGAGTGCGGCGGGTATGCCGGTACACATGCTGCTGACGAAGGCCGACAAGCTGAAGCGTGGCCCCGCCGAAGCCACCTTGCTGCAGGCGCGCAAGCGTGCGGATGCCTATCCGGAGGGCATGTCTGTTCAGCTTTTTTCATCCCTCAAGCATACCGGCCATAAGACACTGGTGGGTGTTCTCGATGCCTGGCTCACGGATATCAGCGTACTGGACGACGAGGAGAGCGACGAAGAAAACCAATGACCCCGAACAGCGCCGCGGTGTTGCGACAGGGCTGCGATAGTCTGCAATAGCGGGACTGCCAAAAAAAAGCCCGACCAACGCAGAGGGGGAGCGTGAGTCGGGCACATGGCTTTCTCAGGGGAAGAGAAAGTGATGTCGCACCGGGGAAGTGCCGACATCATGCGTGGCAAATGCCACACGTGAATAGACCGGGTGCCGGCGTGTGAGTTCCCTCGCACAGGAAAAAATTTTTCCTGCAGCACACATCTACCGGTCAGTGCGCCTCGTCCCAGTTGCTGCCTGTGCCAGCCTCCACCAGCAGAGGCACGGCAAGTCTGGCTGCTGCCGACATACGCTCGCACACCGCCGCATTGATCTCTTCCACCGCGTCCTCGCGAACCTCGAGCACCAGTTCGTCGTGTACCTGCATCACAAGGTGAGCGGGCACTGACTCCGCGTCCAGCCAATCGCTCACCGTGAGCATCGCCTTCTTGATAATGTCCGCTGCGCTGCCCTGCATCGGGGCGTTGATGGCCGTCCGCTCCGCACCCTGCTGTCGCATCTTGTTGCGCGCATTGATCTCTGGCAGATAAAGGCGTCGACCAAACAGGGTTTCGACATAGCCCTGTTCGTGGGCCAGCGCACGCGTTCGGTCCATATAATCCTGCACGCCGGGGTAGCGCTCGAAATAGCGGTCGATGTAGGCCTGAGCCTCCTGACGACCCAGGTGGAGCTGACGCGCCAGACCGAATGCCGACATGCCGTAGATAAGACCAAAGTTGATCGCCTTGGCCTTGCGCCGCTGTTCGGATGACACCGCATCCAGCGCCACATCAAACACCTCGGACGCCGTGGCAGCATGCACGTCCAGACCTTCGTTAAACGCATCCAGCAGCCCGGCGTCGCCCGACAGGTGCGCCATGATGCGCAGCTCAATCTGCGAATAATCCGCCGCCAGCACCCTCCAGCCCTCAGGGGCAATAAAAGCGCGTCGAATACGCCTGCCATCCTCGCTGCGAATGGGAATGTTCTGCAGGTTGGGGTCAGAAGAAGACAGCCGACCGGTCGCGGTAACTGCCTGGTGATAGGACGTGTGCAGACGCCCCGTCTCGGGATTGACCATGGTCGGGAGCTTGTCGGTATAGGTAGACTTCAGCTTGCTCAGGCCACGGTACTCCAGCAGCACCTTGGGCAGTGGGTAATCCAGCGCCAGCTCAGCGAGCACCTCTTCCGCGGTGGACGGTGCGCCCTTGGGGGTCTTGCGGATGACAGGCAGACCCAGCCTGTCGAACAGGATCTCGCCCAGCTGCCTGGTGGAACCGAGGTTGAACACCTGGCCCGCAAGGTCGTGGGCCTCCCTCTCCAGCATACCCAGCCGCTCGCCCAGTTCCTCGCTCTGGCGCCCGAGCAGATTGCAGTCGAGCAGGGCACCCTGGCGTTCTATTTTCGACAGCACCGACAGCAGCGGCAGCTCGATTTTCTCGAATACCGAGCGCAACCCAGGCTCTGCCTCGAGCCGGGGCCACAGGACCTCGTGGAGTCGCAGGCAGATATCCGCGTCCTCAGCGGCATAGGGTCCAGCCTGCTCCAGCGCCACCTGGTCAAAGGTGATCTGCTTTGCACCTTTGCCCGCCACATCCTCGAAGCGGATGGTTTTATGCCCGAGATATTTCAGGGCCAGACTGTCCATATCATGGCGGGTGGCCGTGGAATCCAGCACGTAGGACTCGAGCATGGTATCGAACCGGATGCCGCGCAGGGCTATTCCGTAGCGCGCCAGCACGCTGGCATCATACTTGAGGTTCTGGCCAATCTTGCCGCATGCCGGATCCTCCAGCAGAGGCCTGAGCTGCTCCAGCACCGCCTCACGATTGAGCTGCTCCGGCGCGCCGGCATAGCTATGAGCCAGAGGCACGTAGGCAGCTTCTCCCGGGCTTGCCGCAAACGAGACCCCGACGATATCTGCCTGCATGTAGTTGAGGCTTGTGGTCTCGGTATCGAAGGCAAAGAGATCCACCGCCTCGAGTCGGGCGATCCAGCTGTCCAGTTCGGGCTGAGTGGTCACCAGGGCATAGGCGTCCCGGTTGATGCCTGATGCACCATCCGCTTCGGCGACAGCACCGGCGACCAGCAGTTCTTCCAGCCAGGCCTTGAATTCCATGCGCTGGAACAGTTCCACCAGGCCGTCGGTGTCCGGCACACCCGGTGCCAGATCCTGTGCCGCGAAGGGCAGCTCGACATCGGTCTTGATGGTCGCCAGCTGGTAGGAAAGACGGGCCGACGCCTCCTCCACCTCGAGCTTTGCCGCCATGCTTTTTGCACCGCGAAAAGACAAGTCTGACACACGGTCGAGGGAGCGATAGATATCGTCGAGGCCGCCGAGCCCCTGCAGGAGCGCCAGGGCAGTCTTCTCACCCACGCCGGGTACGCCGGGAATGTTGTCGACCTTGTCACCCATCAGCGCAAGGAAATCGATGATGAGCGAGGGCGGCAGACCGAATTTCGCGCGCACGCCCGCTTCGTCGAGCACGGTATCCGTCATGGTGTTGACCAGCGTCACATGCGCGTTAACCAGCTGCGCCATGTCCTTGTCACCGGTGGATACCACAACGTGCTGCCCTGCGGCCGAGGCCTGACGCGCCAGGGTGCCGATTACGTCATCCGCCTCAACACCCTCGACGCACAGCAGCGGCAACCCCATGGCACGCACGATGTCGTGAATGGGCGACACCTGTACGCGCAGATCGTCTGGCATTGGCGGCCGCTGGGCTTTGTAGGACTCGAACAGTTCATCGCGGAAGGTTTTGCCGGGCGCGTCAAACACCACCGCTACAGTGCTTCCCGGGTAGTCCTTGTACAACCGGCGAATCATGCTGATCACGCCCTTGACCGCGCCCGTGGGTTCACCGCGGGAGTTGTTCAGCGGCGGCAGAGCGTGAAAGGCACGGTAGAGATAGGATGACCCATCTACCAGGACCAGTGGCGCGGTATCGGACATGGTGCTGTATTCTCCGGCGTGTCAGTGATCCCAGCGATAGCGGGCAGATCGATACGTCACTTTCATTTTTGCCATGTCCAGCGGCGCCTTGAAGAAGCCGTGGTAATCGCCGCGGGGATTGATCAGTATAACGTTGGCACTGTGATCCACGACGTAATCGTCGTCCTGCCCGGGGACCTTGCGGAAGGGTGTGTTGACGTTGGTGGCAAAGCGGAACAGGTCCAGAAATTCACCTGTCACGCCAGTGAAATCCTCATTGAAATACGGTACGTAGGACGCCAGCTGCTCGACGCTATCCCGCGCCGGATCTACCGATATCATCACCACCTCGGTGTCCTCGACTTCAGTGCCTTCGAGCTCGCCGATGAAGCGATCGAGGAACGCCATGGTCGTGGGACAGATATCCGGGCAGTGGGTGAAGCCGAAAAACACCAGGGTCCAGTCGCCCTCAAGGCGGGCCGGAGTAAAGGCCTCGCCGCGATGGTCGACCAGTGAAAAGTCACCGATGTCCCGCGGCGTATCCATAAGATACAGGCCGTTTGCCTGCATCTCTGAGGTGGTCATGACGCGCGGCTGCTGCACGCGGTACACGAAGCCCGCCACGATAATAAGAATAAAGACCAGTACGCCGATAATCGTGTAGCGCACACCCGCCGGCCGTGAAGATCCGTCGCGTCCACTCATAGTCAATCAGCCCTGTACCGGAAACACGTAGTGATCAACCAGCATGACTACAAAAAGCAGCATGAGGTAATTGATGGAATATTTGAAGGTCATGATGGCGGCCCGTTCGTGGGTACCGCGCATCAGGACAATGGCCCAGTAAAGGAAGCGGCCACCGAGAATCACGGCACCCGCGAGATACAGGGGTCCGGAAAGCCGCGTCACGTAGGGCATCAACGTGATCAGAAACATGATGATGGTGTACAGCAGTATGTGCAGCTTGGTGAACTGATCACCATGGGTGACCGGCAGCATAGGCACATCCACCAGTGCGTATTCCGCCTTGCGGTGAATGGCCAGGGCCCAGAAGTGCGGTGGCGTCCAGGCAAAAATGATCAGCACGAGCAATAAAGCGTGGCCGTGGATCTCTCCCGTCACTGCGGTCCAGCCCAGCAGCGGCGGCGCGGCACCAGCCAGCCCGCCGATGACAATATTCTGGGGCGTCGCCCGCTTCAGGAAGAGCGTGTAGATAAAAGCGTAACCTACCAGCGATGCCAGTGTCAGCCAGGCAGTCAGCGCATTTACCCAGATCAGCAGGATCAACATGCCGGACACCCCCAACACCGCCGCAAACAGGCCGGCCTGCAAGGGTGATACGCGGCCCTGAGCCATTGGCCGGTTCCGGGTGCGGGCCATGCGTTGGTCTATCTGCTGATCAACCAGGTGATTGACGGCCGCGGCGGCGCCGGCACACAGCGCGATGCCGAGGTTGCCGAGAATCAGGGCATCCAGAGGCACCATCCCGGGCACCGCCATGCACATGCCGATCACCGAGGTAAGGATCATCAGTGCCACGACACCGGGTTTGGTGAGCTCCCGATAATCCCGCCACGTCGCCCGGCCGGTCTGCGTCCGCTCTGTCACCGCAGTATCACCCATTGGAGTTCTTCAGCAGGAATTTGAGATCGGAGATCACGTTTTTGTAAGAGATGTCGGGTGAATAGGACATCATAATCCAGCCCGCCGGGTCCACCAGGTACCAGGTTCCGGGTTCCTGCGCGAACTCGGGAAACAGTGTCTGCATCGTAGCAGGGGTGGTTGTAAGCGCGGCAAGTCCCGGGTGCTCCGTGCGCAGATAGGCCTCAAAGTCCATCGGCACCGGCTTGTCGTCGCTCAGTGCGGGCACGTCCAGGCGCATTTCCGGCATGGCCGTATCGGTAATGAAAGCGCGACGGATGCGATTCATTTCCTTGCCCATGGCAATGTGAATCTGCCGGGTCAGGTAGAGTCGTTCCTCGCAGGTCGCCCGGCAGATCTCCCCGGTCTGGGGAACCAGGAGTGTCCACTTGGGATTGCTGACTGGAAACGGCAGCACCGCACCCAAGGCGTCCGCTGCGTCCACGGCAGCGAGGTTCCGCGGCGGCTGCACCAGCTCGCCCTGGTTGGCCGTACCGAGTGCGCCCACCACATCGAGATCGCCATTGACGACGAAGTACCACAGCCAGCTGGCGGCGAGAATCATGGTCACCGGTATCCCGGCGATCAGCAGTAGAATGAGGCGTCCGTTGCGCGCACCGGTAGGCAGCGCGTCGGCACTGCTGGAACTGTCGGTTGTCGACCTTGTCACTTCAACTCTCCTGGCGCGTTCGATGACGTAGCACGTCCCACAGGTTAGTGCTGCGGAACACAAAAAATAACACTAGCACAGCGGCCATGGTGAACCATTGCACGGCGTAACCACGATGGGTCTGGGGACTGAGATTCACCACCGTCCAGTCAACCGACAGCGCGCCGGGCTCATTTGCGTCCAGTCGCACCGCGTGCGGAAAGACGGGGGCATCCAGACGCAGTGCCAGTGCCGGCACCAGGGGTGCCGTCTCAAGTGCCTGTATGACGCTCGGCCAGTTGTCCGCGGGCACTGGCTGCTCTGCCAGCAGGTACGGCGGATCCGGGGGTATGTAGACCTGCCCTCGCAGCTCAACCAGCCCCTCGGGCTGCGTAACATCGGGCAGCGTCCGGCGAGCCGCGTCGCCCGCAATCCAACCGCGATTGACCAGCGCATAGCCTGTCTCACCGGCGAGGCGGAACAGTGCAATGACCTCGTAGCCGAACTGCCCCCCCTGTATCCGGTTGTCCTGCAGCAGGTACTGGCCCGGTACGAACTGTCCGCGCAAAACGACGGGCAGGTAGGCGAGGTCGTCGCGCTCGGCGTCAAGACTGGCAAGATCTGTCGCGGGTCTTGCCTGCCGTTCGGCGAAACGCGCTGCCAGTTCGCGCTTTTCCGCTTCGCGATCCAGCTGCCATAGCCCGAGCCCCACCAGGAACGGCAGCAACAGGAGCGTAAGCACCGTCGTGCGCCACTCTAGATCAAACGCCAGCGTCATAACTGCGAGGGGCTGCGATCGGTCGAGAGTGAGGTGCCCCGCGGGTTGACAGCGACAACTGCGCTATACTCGACGCGAATACATCCAGGGGAACCTGCTTTGCTGAAAATACTGATTGTCATACTCATGGTCTGCCTCGTTGCCAGCCTCGGCAGCGGTTTTTACTTCCTGATGAAAGACCAGGGAGACAAGAACAGTCGTCGTACCTTTCACTCACTGGGCGTGCGCCTGGGCCTGGCCCTGGGCCTCGCGCTGCTGATTGTATACGGGGTGGCGTCTGGCCAGCTCGGCCATCGCAACCCCTGGGATGCCGGGCCGACCAGCCCGACATCCCAGGAGAGCTGACGCGTCAGAGAATATAGACAAACAGGAAGAGGAAAACCCACACCACGTCGACAAAATGCCAGTACCAGCTCGACGCCTCAAAGCCGAAGTGGTCATCTGACGTGAAGTGTCCACCGCGCATGGATCGCAGTAGCTGAATGCCCAGCATCGTGGTGCCCATCAGTACGTGAAAACCATGGAAACCGGTGAGCATGAAGAAAGTGGAGCCGTAAATGCCCGAGTTCAGCGTCAGGCCAAAGTGCGCGTATGCCTCATAATACTCGGCAACCTGCAGCGTCAGGAAAATGACGCCCAGCAAAACTGTGAGACCGAGCCACTTGTGAAATTTCCGGCGATCGCCGTCCAGAATGCCCATATGGGCGATATGCACGGTAACGCTGGATGACAGCAGGATGATCGTGTTCCACAGCGGCAGCCACGCGTACCAGGCTGAGGCCTCGCTGAATGCCATGCTGGTCTCGGCGCTGGTAAAGGAACCGTTGTTGGCAATTACCTGGCTTCCGGCACCACCGACCGCTTCCTGGGGTGTCTGCGCCATCGGCCAGGAAAACTGGAAGCCCTCCCAGAGCAGACCGTTCATGCGGCCTCCGTCGCCTTCACCGCCGAGCCAGGGACCGGCGAGATTGCGCACATAGAACAGGGCACCGAAGAATGCGACGAAGAACATGAACTCCGAGAAAATGAACCAGAACATACCCAGCACATAGGACTTTTTCAGCTGTGCGCTGTTCATGCCGGCAATATTTTCCCGGATCGCCATGCGGAACCAGATAAACAGCGTCGCGATGAACACGAGCAGACCGATATTCATGACCGTCCAGGACGCGGGCTGATCCGGCTCGCCGAAAGTCAGGTCATTGATGCCGGCAGCAGCACCGAATACGCTGAGAACAAGACCGATGGTCGCAAAGACCGCCATCTTGCTTTGTTCGGGAACGTAATAGGGTTCGTGGCCGGGCGAGGATTGAGCTGTCATCGTTGTTCTCCGTAAAAAGCGCAAGCAGGCCGAAGCGGCCCCGTCAGTCGCCTAGCGTGTTGCAACGGCATCGCCAGCCATTGCAGTCACGTCAAACAAGGTATAGGAAAGAGTGATTGTGCGGATATCCCTGGGCAGATCACGGTCAATGATGAACTGCAGCGGCATCTCTGCGGAGGTCTCGCCGTCGAGTGGCTGCTGGTTAAAGCAGAAGCACTCTGTCTTGTGAAAATATTCTGCCGCCCGGGAGGGCGATACGCTGGGTATCGCCTGAGCAACCATCGCCTCCGGCAAGGGGTTACGGGCGTGGAAAATGGTGGTGTTGGCGGCACCGGGGTGAACCTTCATGATGCGATCCCCCGGGCCGAACTCCCAGGGCATGCCTTCATTATTGGTTGCCACGAATTGAATGGTGATCTCCCGTGACTCGTCAACCCCGGATTGCGCCGCCGTGTAAGCCTGCCCGCTGGTCTTGCCGTTGATGCCAAGGGCGTCACAAAGTACGTTGTACAGTGGCACCATGACGACAAACACAAAGGCGAACATCCCCACCGCTACGACAACCAGCTTGGCTGTCGTATCGATGGCGGGCTTACGGCTGACACGGAACATGGCGTCGGACCTCAGGTGTGTGCGTGTGCCGGATCAATCTTCGGGGGCACTTCAAACGTGTGGTAGGGCGCAGGCGTCGGCACCGTCCACTCGAGTCCCTCGGCACCGTCCCAGACCTTGTCATCGCTGACCGGCTTGCCGGAGACGATGGTCGCGACAACATTGTAGAGGAACAGGATCTGGGATGCGCCATAAATGAACGCACCGATGCTGGACATCATGTTGAAGTCGGCGAACTGCAGGGCATAGTCGGGAATCCGGCGCGGCATGCCAGCCAGACCCACGAAGTGCTGCGGGAAGAATGTGATATTGAAACCGATAAACGAGATCCAGAAGTGGGTCTTGCCCATGGTCTCGTTATACATGCGGCCGCACCACTTCGGCAGCCAGTAGTAAACAGCGGCACTCATACTGAACACCGCACCAGCAACCATCACGTAGTGAAAGTGGGCTACCACGAAGTAGCTGTCGTGGTACTGGAAATCCGCCGGCGCGATAGACAGCATCAGGCCGGTGAAACCACCTATGGTGAACAGGATCAGGAAGCCGATGCAGAACAGCATTGGCGTTTCGAAAGACAGTGAACCGCGCCACATGGTGGTGACCCAGTTGAACACCTTCACCCCGGTGGGCACGGCAATCAGCATGGTCGCGTACATGAAGAACAGCTCACCTGCGATCGGCATGCCCACGGTATACATGTGGTGGGCCCAGACGATGAACGACAGGAAGGCAATTGCGGCGGTCGCATAAACCATCGAATCGTAGCCAAACAGCGGCTTGCGCGCAAAGGCAGGGATAATCTGTGAGACCACACCAAAGGCCGGCAGGATGATGATGTAGACCTCGGGGTGCCCGAAGAACCAGAAGATATGCTGGAAGAGCACCGGGTCACCACCACCGGCAGCCGAGAAAAAGCTTGTGCCGAAGTGGATATCCATGAGCATCATGGTCACCGCACCCGCGAGAACGGGCATCACCGCCACCAGCAGGAAGGCCGTGATCAGCCAGGTCCAGACAAACAGCGGCATCTTCATGTAGCTCATGCCGGGCGCTCGCATGTTCATCACGGTAGCAATGATGTTGATGGAGCCCATGATCGATGACAGGCCGAGAATATGGATCGCAAAGATAAAGAAGGTGACCGACGGCGGCGCATACGTGGTCGACAGCGGCGCGTAGAAGGTCCAGCCGAAGCCCGGCGCACCGCCCTCCATGAAGAGGGTGGAGGCCAGCATCAGAAACGCCGGTGGCAAGATCCAGAAGCTCCAGTTGTTCATGCGCGGTAGCGCCATGTCCGGCGCGCCGATCATCATCGGGATCATCCAGTTAGCGAGGCCAACGAAGGACGGCATGATGGCACCGAACACCATGACCAAACCGTGCAGGGTGGTCATCTGGTTGAAGAAGCCGGGCTCGACCAGCTGCATGCCGGGCTGGAATAGCTCGGCACGGATAATCATGGCGAAGCTGCCGCCAAGAATGAACATCGCAAAAGAGAACCACAGGTACATGGTTCCGATGTCTTTGTGGTTAGTGGTAAAAAGCCACCGCGAAAGGCCCTTGGCCGGACCGTGAGCGTGATCTCCCATCGTAAACTCCCCCTCAGCCTTTCTTGTAATTGAAGACGTCAATGGGCTGCACCATGTCGCCCATGTTGTTACCGAATGCATTGCGCTGGTAGGTGATGACCGCCGCCATCTCGACGTCGTTCAACTGGCCGCCAAAGGCCTGCATCGCCGAACCCGCTACGCCGTTGATGCCGATATTGAGATGGCCGGCGATTTCGCCCGTGGCCACATCGCTACCCGCAATGGCTGTGCCTACGCCACCCTCTCCATTGGCGCCGTGACAGGCCTGGCAGGCGCGCTCATATACGGCCTTGCCGCGGCTCATCAGTTCATCCATGCTGAAATTCTGCGCCATCAGCGACTTGATCTCTTCCGCCTCGACCTGCTTTTCCGACATCCAGCTGGCGTAGTCTTCCTTGCTGACCACCTCTACGACGACCGGCATGAAGCCGTGATCCTTACCGCAAAGCTCTGAGCACTGGCCGCGGTAGGTGCCGATCTCGTTGGCCATGGCCCAGGTCTCGTTGATAAACCCGGGGATCGCATCTTTTTTGACCGCCAGTTCAGGCACCCACCACGAGTGAATGACATCATTAGCGGTGACCAGGAAACGGACCTTGGTGCCGACCGGGATGACGACGGGCTCATCCACTTCGAGCAGGTAGTTGCTGTTCTTGGACTGGGTGTTGTAAATCTCGCTCTGCGGCGTGCTCATGTTGCTGAAAAAGCTGACATTCTCGCCGTCTTCATTGAGATATTCGTACTTCCACTTCCACTGATAGCCGGTAATGAGAATGTCCATCTCGGCATCGTCGAAATCGTAGATATCAATCAGGGTGGACGTCGCAGGAACCGCCATACCGATCAGGATGACAAAGGGCACCACGGTCCAGGCGATTTCGACCTTGGTACTTTCATGGAAGGAGGCGGCTTTCGCACCACGCGACTTGCGATGGTAAATAATGGAATAGAACATCACCCCGAATACGAGTGCGCCAATGACGACGCAGATCCAGAGAATGATCATGTGCAGATCGTAGATGGACTTGCCGACGTCCGTCACACCTACCGGCATGTTGAGCTGATTCATCTTGTCATCAGCCGCCAGCGCAAGCCGTCCGGTCACCGCCATCAGCGCTGTAGAGAGGCCGAGTGCAGCGCTCACACGCCGTTTTGTTTGCAAAGACATTTACCGCGTCTCCAATCCGTAACTTTGAAGGGTCGAAACCACCCCGATGATGATCCTGATTGACGCTACACAACGTACGATCGTAAACGTAGTCAATCCGGGTGTGCCTTGCCTTTTTTGCCACCATCCGCAGGTTGTCACGTACGCTAATTCCGCACATTGCTTGCGCAGAAAATGCGCAGCGGATTATAACGAATCCGAATTGCAAAACAATCTAAGATACTGATATCGCACACTTTCGACTGAAGTCAGAGACGGCGACCAGGGCGGCAAAACCTACATATGGATGCGACACAGGGCCTCGACCGCAATATATGGATGATTGCCTGGCCAGCTATTCTGTCAAATATATCAATTCCCATTCTCGGCCTGGTCGATGCGGCCATGCTCGGTCACCTGCAGGACACCCGCTATCTCGCCGCCGTAGCACTGGGCGGGGCCATTCTCTCATTTGTGTACTGGGGTTTCGGCTTTCTACGAATGGGTACCACCGGGCATGTCGCCAGGGCCCGCGGGGCGGGAGACGATACGCTGGCATTTCTGGTACTGGCACGTTCGGCCGTACTCGGTCTGTGCATCGCCCTTGTTGTCATGCTGCTGGGGCCGGCCTGGATCCGGCTCGGGCTCGCGGTCATGCAACCGGCCGCGTCGCTGTCAGAGCATGCCAGCGCCTACATGGGGATCCGGCTACTGAGTGCCCCGGCGGTGCTCATCACCTACGCCATTGTCGGCTGGTTCATCGGTTGCCAGAACACGCGTTGGCCGATGGTTATCCTGCTTCTGACCAATACAGTGAATATTCTGCTGGATGTACTGTTCATCGTCGGCATGGACCTCAACAGCAATGGTGCGGCCATGGCAACGGTCTGCGCCGAGTACAGCGGCCTGCTGCTGGGTCTGTTTGCGGTCTATCGGGCCACCCCGCAGTTCCCTGGAGTCACTGAACTGCGCACCGGCATCATCGATCGGCGAGCTTACGCCACCCTCTGGCGCAGCAATCGCAACCTCCTCGTGCGTACACTGGCCCTGCTCGCCTGTTTTGCGTTCTTTACCGCGATGGGCGAGAAACTGGGGCAGGATGTGGTGGCCGCGAATGCGTTGATGCTGCAATTCCTGCTGCTTGCGGCCTTTGCCCTGGATGGCGTTGCCTACGCCGCCGAAGGCATGGCAGGGAGCCGGCTCGGCGCGCAGGACCTTGCGGGGTTTTACCGTGTCGTAGCGCGCTGCGCGCTGTGGAGCGCCGCTGGTGCCTGTGCCATCAGCCTCCTGATTGCAGTGGCTCAACCAATCCTGCTGCCGTTACTGAGCGATATTGGCGGGGTGCGGCAGATCCTCGCCGACGTGCATGTCTGGCTGATACTGCTGCCCTTGCTGGCAGCGCCCAGCTATCTGCTGGATGGCGTGTTCATCGGCGCTGCCGAAACCCGCCCGTTGATGACGACCATGCTGTTCAGCGCGCTGCTGGTGTACCTGCCTGCCTGGTATCTCACCCGCGAATTTGGCAATCATGGGCTCTGGCTCGCGTTCGCCCTGTTCAATGCCGCTCGCGGCGTGTCACTCGCCTGGGTCTTCCGGCAGTTTTCCCGGCGCGGGCGCTGGCTCGCGGGTACCGCTGCCGTGCGACCCCACACCCTTCTCCCGGGGTGACGGGTCAATCAGCGTGACCGCCTGCGCCGGGGTCTCTGTACGACGGGCTGAGGCACGCGTGACGCGGGTGCCGGGTTCACTCGGTGCCGGCCCCGCCGGCCTGGCATCGCTGAAGCCGCAGGCTACACATTCGCGCTCATCGCTGTCGAGGTCGACGACAATTTTGTCCATCGCCGCGCAGCGTGGGCACACGGCACCGGCAATGAAGCGGCGGGTGGTTTTGAAAGGGGGTTGCATGGCGCCGACTTGTACCTCGCTGGCGATTCGCGTTTACACTAGTGTAACAAGTTCACAGAGACAGCCAGCATGCACCATTACACTGCGATCAGCCTGAGAGCCTTCGGCGACCATCGTCCGGTTATCGGCGCCCGGGTGCTGATAGATCCTTCGGCCGTCGTGCTGGGGGACGTCACTCTCGGTGACGATGTGTCCGTGTGGCCCACCGCTGTTGTCCGCGGTGACATGCACTGGATCCGCGTCGGCGACCGAACCAGCATACAGGATGGCAGCGTGCTGCACATTACCCACGCAGGGCCCTTCAACGCCGATGGCTGGCCCCTTGATATCGGTGCCGAGGTCACCATTGGCCACAACGCCACCCTGCATGGCTGCCGCATCGGCAATCGTGTTCTTGTCGGCATGGGGGCAACTGTCATGGATGGCGCTGTCGTGGAGGACAACGTGGTCATTGCCGCAGGGGCACTGGTCACCCCGGGCAAGCGCCTCGCCGCGGGTTATCTGTACGCCGGCTCACCCGCGCGCCAGATGCGGGCACTGTCTGAACGGGAAATGGACTTCTTCAGCTACAGCGCCGACAACTATGTGCGCCTGAAGGATCAACATATCCACGAGCTGGAACCGGTCGGTGATGCGCCGGAGGGGCCGCTGACAACCTGAACATTGCTACTCCCGCCACGGCGTGGCGGCTCAGGCCGCAACGCTTATGGCGTCTCGTACACGGCGTATCACCGGGGCCGTCTCGGGTCTGGCACCGTACCAGCGAAAATAGGACTCGGCGGCCTGCTCAACCAGCATACCGGCACCGTCTGCCACTGCCCACGCCGCATGCTGCGCTGCCCAGCGCATGAATGGCGTGGGTTCGGCACCGTAAACCATGTCGTAGCAGCAGCTGCGCTCATTGAGCAATGCTGGCGGCAGAGAGAGTGCCTCACCGCTCAGCCCGGTACTGGTGGCGTTGATGACCACGTCAAAGGTGCGCCCATCAATCCCGTTGATACCGCCACCGCAGACATTACCGGCACCGTCAAAGACCTGCGCGAGTTGCGCTGCCTTGTGCGCAGTGCGATTGGCAATGAACAGGCTGTGGGGCGTTTCCTGCAGCAGAGGACCAACCACGCCGCGCGCTGCGCCGCCAGCGCCAAGCAGCAGAATTCGCGCGCCCTGCAGCAACCAGCCCTGGTTGGCCACCATATCGCGCACCAGGCCAAGGCCATCCGTGTTGTCCGCGAAGATCCGTCCCTGATCGTCCAGGACAAGGAAGTTCGCCGCGCCCGCCAGACGTGAGTGCTCACTCTGCACGTCCGCCAGCGCACTGGCCTGGGTCTTGAAGGGAACTGTTACGTTTAGGCCGCTTCCCCCCGAGGCAAAGAAACCGCGCACCGCTCGTTCAAAGCCGTCGATCTCGACGCGTACGGCGCGATACTCCAGACTGTGGCCGAACTGCGCGGCGAACGCCGCGTGAATCAAGGGCGATTTGCTGTGCTTTATCGGATTGCCGAATACCGCGAATTTCCGGGTTTGCGCCATCTTCAGACCTCCGTGACTCGGGGCGCCCTTGCTGCGCGCCCGCAGGCGTAACGTCCCGCCATCGTGTTGATCGCTACGGCGTCAGCCAATCGCGGTCAACAAGGTAATTTTTCATCAACGCCTCTTCGGGCGTTCCCGGCTCCGGATGGTAATCGTACTCCCAGCGCACCAGTGGTGGCAGGGACATGAGGATGGCCTCCGTGCGGCCTTCCGACTGAAGGCCGAACAGTGTTCCACGGTCGAACACCAGATTGAACTCGACATAGCGTCCGCGTCGGTACAGCTGCCACTGCTTTTCCCGCTCGCCCCACGGTATGTCCTTGCGCCGTGCGAGAATTGGCCGGTAGGCGGCAAGATAGGAATCGCCCACCGCCCGCATGAAGGCAAAGCAGGTATCGAAGTCCCAGGCATTCAGGTCATCGTAGAAAAGGCCGCCCACACCGCGTGGCTCCGCGCGATGTCGCAGGTAGAAGTAGTCGTCGCACCAGCGCTTGTAGCGCGGATAGACATCTGCCCCGAAGGGCGCACAGGCATCAGCCGCGGTCTGGTGCCAATGACGGCAGTCTTCCTCGAAACCGTAATAAGGCGTCAGGTCGTAGCCGCCACCGAACCACCAGACGGGTTCCTCTCCGGGCTTCTCCGCGATAAACAGCCGGACATTTGCGTGCGACGTCGGCGCGTAGGGATTCTCCGGATGGATGACCAGAGAAACACCCATGGCCTGGAAACTGCGGCCAGCCAGCTCCGGTCGCGCTGCAGTCGCCGAGGGCGGAAGTGCCGTCCCCATCACATGCGAAAAATTCACCCCGGCCTTCTCGAGCACGGCGCCCCCGGCCAGCACGCGACTGCGTCCGCCGCCACCCTGGGGTCGATCCCACTCATCCACGATGAAATCGGCGCTGCCGTCTTCAGCCGCGAGTTCTTGGCAGATACGGTCCTGCAGATCGAGCAGGTAGGCTTTAACGGCGTCTATGGAAACTGTCACGGGTAATGGCATCCTCGTTTGGGGTCATGAGCGTAACACGCGATCACTGTGCACATCCCGGATTACCGAGGGTCGAGCGGCGCGGTTCACTGTGCCCGGTACGACCGCATCCAGGCCTGTGGGAAAATAACGTCTCACCTGGAACAGATCACGCGGCGCCTGCCGACCCGCCCTGTTCGCGGACGTGGAGACCAGCGGCCCGCCCCAGGCGCGGCACAGGGCCGCAAGCACCGGGTGTGCGGTCACGCGTATCGCCACCGTGGCATGCTCCCCCGTTACCCGCGTCGGCAGAAGGTCGCGGTGGGGCAGCAGCCAGGTATTGGGGCCCGGCCAGGAGAGCATGACCTTGCGCTGCAGCGCGGGCGCCAGGGGCTGCAGGAACGGCGCTATCTGCGCCACAGTGCCCGCCACCAGAATCAGTCCCTTGTGTGCCGGTCGCTGCTTCAGCGCCAGCACTCGCTCGACAGCATCCACATCCCAGGGATTGCAGCTGAGACCCCAGACCGCCTCTGCAGGACAGGCAATGACACCCCCGTCTGTCAGCGCTTCGATAGCGAGGCGCAGGCGGAATGCAGTCACGGCCCTGCGCTCCGGGCGGACGTACCTGTTACTGACTGTGTGCCTGGCATTAGCATTGGGAAACGTCGGGGACGGCATTGATCGAGGTGGTGCGATTCTAGCAACTGCGCCGGTGGTGGCAAGTGGCATCTGCAGGGCGCGTCGTTGCCGGGTACTCGAATACGCTCAGCGCTTGCGAACATAGCCGCCGGCACAGCGCTCCACGCCACCCGCCATTTCCAGTTCGGTTAACGATGCGATCACTGACTGCAGCGGCAGGTCGACAAGGGCTGCGAGAGTATCGGCGTCAACCGCGACCTCATCCAGCCGGGCAAAAAGCTGGCGGGCGCAGGCGGACAGTCCCGTCTTCTCCGTCCAGGCTGAGACAGGCTGAACCTGCGGCGGCGGCAGCTCGCCCAGGGCGTCCGTGATATCCCGGGCGGTCTGCACCAGAACGGCACCATCATGCAGCAACTGCAGACAGCCACGACCATTGCCGTGATAGATGGACCAGGGCAGCGTGAACACCTCCCGACCCTGGTTGAGCGCAGTATTGGCGGTGATCAGTGACCCCGACGGCAGGCCGGCTTCGACGACAAGGGTGCCGAGCGCGAGGCCGCTGATGAGCCGGTTACGGCGTGGAAAATGATCGCGCCGGGGCGGGGTACCCGGTGCGAATTCGGACACCAGGCAACCGGATTCACAGATGGCGTTGGCGAGATCCCGATGCTGTGACGGATAGAGACGGTCTATGCCGGTGGCCATCACCGCCACCGTCAGGCCCCCCGCATTGATCGCACCGCGATGCGCTGCGCCGTCAATACCGCGGGCGAGGCCGCTGGTGACACTCAGGCCTGATGCGGCCACCTCGCCAGCTAGGTCACGAGCAGCCCGCACGCCCAGCGCACTCGCCCGACGGCTCCCGACAACGGCAAGCTGTGGGCGCTGCAGGGTATCGAGCGCGCCGCGCATGTAGAGAAACGCGGGAGGGCTGTCGATGCTGCGCAGCAAAGCGGGATAACCAGGATCACACAATGCAACCGCAGAAACGTGCAGCGACGCGAGACGCTGCCTTAGGATGCGCAGTGGCGCGCCGGCGTCAGTCTGCAGATCGTCCCGTGCCCGCTGCAGCGCATCCACGGCGACTGAGTCGAGACCTGCACGGCACCAGGCCCGGGTATCCGCTGCGAGACAGGCGTGTGTCGAGGGAAAAGCCGACAGCAGGCTACAGCTTTGCGCGCGCGACAGGCCCGCGGCAACCTGCAGCAGCAGGCAGTGGGTAACAACGTCCGCATCCATGCGTTCATCCTGCAAGCCCTATCAGTATCCCGCAGGGCATCGGCGCCACGTTTGTGTGGCACTGGCAAGTGTAGCTCAGGGATTCTTGACTTTGTCCATCACTTTCAGCGCCCGATCAGCCTTGAGTACCACGGCATAGCTGGCCTTCTCGGCAACCTCGAATACCATGCACAACCCGGCGCGACTGTCGGGCAGACGCACGGTGTCACCGGCGACCTCATCGAAGACCATCTCGCCCGCCTGATAGATCGCCAGCACATGCCCGATTTCAAGCCCGTCACCGGCACCGCGATTGAGAACCACAATATCCATTGTTCCGATCTGGCTGACGCCGCCGTCAACCGCGATCATGTAGCCGTTTTGAATTTCCCGGTCAGGCGCCCTGGGCTGGAACGTGGCGTCAAGGATGCGCTCAACTGGCGGCAGCAGGCGATCAGAAACACGCACCTCTTCCGTGACCCGCGTGACCTCAAGCTCCACCACCTCGTCGCGATTGCTCCCGAGCAACTGAGCGCTACCGATATCCTGCGCCTGATACCCCAGGACTTCCTGCGTCAATGGATCCCGGTAGACCTCACCTGCGCGAAATATGCCGTAGCTGGGCTCGTTGTCGGGAAAACGTCCCCGGCCGTACACGGTGTCTCCGGCGCCGACGATAAGGTGACTCTGGGCAGCCGCAACAACATAAGCGGATTGGTTGATATCTTCAGCGGAGACAATGCGGTGGCGGCGCAGGAAAGCGCCAATTTCATCCAGCGGAATCATGGGAATGGCGAGGTCCAGGGGCGAAACGCGCATCGACGGCGTCAATTTGACGTCGCGACTGCGCTGCACACCAAGACGCGGCTCACCGTTGACCCAGGTCAGGGTCAGGCGATCACCCGGAAAGATCAGATGTGGATTATCGATCTGTGGGTTGACCTCCCAGAGTTCCGGCCAGCGCCAGGGCTGCTCGAGAAACATCCCTGCAATGCCCCAGAGCGTGTCGCCTTTCTTCACCAGATAGCTTTCGGGCGCGCCGTCCCGGACATCCAGCGAAAGCGCCGGCAGTGCCAGCAGCATGGAAAGTCCGATTACGGCGACCGCGCGACACAGAGCGCGGCTGTCAATACTGGTTAAACCCTGCTGCTGCATGCCCATCGTCTGCTCCGCCCGCCTCCGGATTGCTGGTGCTGTTATTTTCAGCGCCTGAAAGCTTACCACCATTCACCGGCGACAGCGCAGCGTGAAAACATCCACCGACCTGCAAACATCGCTGCAGACGCGCCGGACTTGTATAATGTAGCCTGTAGCGTGTTCGCGGCGCAGGCAATAGCCTGCTGTCGCAACGGCACCACAGCTGTTTATTACCGTAGTTCATTTTTCAAGGCAGGGAATACACGACAGTCATGGCTATTCTGGAAATACTCGAATTCCCGGATCCCCGCCTGCGCAAGCAGGCGCAGGACGTAACGCAGGTGGATGACACGCTGCGAAGGCTGATCGACGATATGCTTGAAACCATGTACGACGCGTCAGGTATTGGCCTCGCGGCAATACAGGTCAACGACCATCGCCGACTGCTGGTGATGGACACCTCGCCGGAGAGAAATCAGCCGCGCGTCTACATCAATCCCAAGGTCGACGTGCTGGACCCGGAACTCGGTGAATACGACGAGGGCTGCCTGTCCGTACCAGGGTTCTACGAAACCGTGCATCGTCCGCGCCGGGTTCGCGTGAGCGCCCTGGACCGCAACGGCGAGACCTTCAGTGAAGAGCTCGACGAGCTGGCGGCAATCTGTCTGCAGCACGAGATCGATCATCTCGACGGCAAGCTGTTTGTCGACTACCTGTCGCCATTGAAGCGCCAGCGCATCCGCAAAAAGCTCGAAAAGTCGCAGCGCCAGCACGCATGATGATATCGGGAACGGCGACATGAAGGTCGTTTTCGCCGGCACGCCGGCGTTTGCAGCGGTACATCTTTCAGCCCTCCTTGAGGCCGGTATTCAGGTGGTGGGTGTGTTTACCCAGCCCGACCGTCCGGCAGGCCGCGGCAAACGCCTGCAGGCAAGCCCGGTCAAGCAGCGCGCACTTGCGGCAGGTCTCCCGGTCTTCCAGCCCACATCGCTGCGCAACAGGGCCGCCCGGGAGTCGCTGGCGGCCCTGCAGCCAGACGTCATGGTCGTCGTCGCCTACGGACTGATATTGCCGGCGGCGGTGCTGGCCATCCCGGCACAGGGCTGTCTCAACGTGCACGCCTCACTGTTGCCGCGCTGGCGCGGCGCAGCCCCGATACAGAGGGCGATCGAGGCGGGAGACACGCGCACTGGTATCACCATCATGCAGATGGACGCCGGCCTCGACACCGGCGATATGTTGGCAACAGCCACCTGTGCTATCGACAGCGACACCACCGCAGCGTCCCTGCACGATCAGCTCGCCGCGCTCGGCGCGCCGCTGCTGCTGTCCGTCCTGAACGATCTCCCGGCGACACGGCAGCGGGCCGAGCGGCAGGACGATGCCGAGGCGACCTACGCCACAAAGATCGACAAGGACGAGGCGCGCGTGGACTGGTCTCTCCCAGCCACCGTTGTGGCGCGGCGTGTTCGTGCCTTCAACCCCTTCCCCGTCGCCTACACTTTCATCAACGGGGAGCGGATCAAGCTATGGCGTGCTCACCCCCTCGATATTAGCCACGACGCCGCGCCCGGCACGCTGCTTGAAAGCCGCGAAAGCGGTCTGCAGGTGGCCTGCGGCAGCGGCGCACTGGCCGTGGATGAACTGCAGTTTCCCGGCGGCCGCCCCCTGCCGGCCGCCGAGATCATGAAGTCCCGCAGCAGCCTCTTGGCGCCAGGGCAGTGCTTTGCGAACACTGCCGCGTGACCGCACCTTCGGTTCGCGGCGTCCGCGCCACCGCCGCCAGCGTCCTCGCCCAGGTCCTTGCAGGCAGCACCCTGGACGGACCACTGGCTCAGGCCATGCCGGGGCTTGGAGAGCGCGACCGGCCGCTGCTGGCACAGCTCTGTTATGGCAGCCTGCGTCTGGCTCCGCGCCTGCAGGCATTTTTGACGCAGCTTGTCGACAAACCCCTCCGCGAACGCGATAGCGATATACAGGCGCTGCTCCTGCTCGGCCTTTACCAGTTGAGCGACAGCCGCATCCCGGACCACGCGGCGGTGGCGGCCACTGTCGAGGCAACCCGCGAACTGGGCAAGCCCTGGGCAAAAGGCCTGGTGAACGCCGTACTGCGGCGCTACGGTCGAGAGGCCGAGACGCTTGCCGGCAGCCTGTCCCCGGCAGCGGCGGCCGCTCATCCCCAGTGGCTTTATCGGGCGCTCCACGCCGCCTGGCCGGATCACGTCACGGCGCTGCTGGCAACAAACAATCAGCAGCCGCCCATGACACTGCGGGTCAACCTGCTGAAGGCGAGCCGCGACGACTGGATCGTACAGCTCGCCGCGCACGGCATCCCTTCACGGGCCGGGACGCTCACCCGCGAAGCGGTTTATCTCACGCAGCCGGTGGCTGTGGATCAGCTGCCGGACTTTACCGCGGGCGCCGCCAGTGTTCAGGACGAGGCCGCCCAGCTCGCTGCACACCTGCTGGGCGCTGAGCCCGGGGATCACGTGCTCGACGCCTGCGCGGCGCCCGGCGGCAAAACCTGTCACCTGCTGGAAGCCGTGCCCGGCCTGGGCAGTATGACCGCGATGGATATTGATGCCGGTCGACTGCAACGGGTCCGCGAGAACCTGGACAGATTGCAGCTGGATGCGGAACTGGTGACGGCGAACGCCGCCGACCCGGCCGGCGCCCTGGCAGACAGGCAGTTTGACCGCATTTTGGTGGATGCGCCCTGTTCGGCAACGGGCGTTATACGGCGCCACCCAGACATCAAGCATTTGCGCCGGGCGCAGGATATTGCGGGGTACGCCGCGCAGCAGCTGCAGATCCTGAGCGGCGTCTGGACGCACCTTCGCCCCGGGGGCAGGCTGCTCTACGTTACCTGTTCAGTGCTGCCGAAAGAGAATCAGGCCGTCATCGCAGACTTTCTCGCGCTGCAGGACAACGCCGATGACGTGCCCCTGCCCGATATAGGTCTTCCCTGCACACACGGCCGACAGATCATGCCCTGTCAGGATGGGCCCGACGGCCTCTATTTTGCGCTGCTGGAAAAACGCCGCTGAGTCAGCGCGCAATAGCGACGAACAGGCTTACAATCGCGTCGCGAATTCTTTACTGTGCGCACTCGCAGGACTGACGGGCGTGCGAACATGAAAATCATCATTCTCGGGGCGGGCCAGGTCGGCGGCACGCTAGCCGAGCACCTGGCAAATGAGAAGAACGACATCGTCGTTGTCGACACCGACAGCGAACGTCTGCGCAATCTCAAGGACAGGCTGGATATCGCGGTGATTAGCGGTCAGGCATCCCACCCGGATGTGCTTGCCCGCGCCGGCGCCAATGACGCGGAAATGATTGTCGCCGTCACCAACAGTGACGAAATCAACATGATGGCCTGCCAGATTGCGCACACGCTGTTCAACACACCGCGCAAGATCTCGAGGGTGAGATCACCCTCCTACCTGCTGCACCAGGAGCGCCTGTTCAAGCGGGAAAGTATCCCGGTGGACGTGATCATCGGCCCAGAGCAGCTGATTACCGACAGCATTCGCCAGCTGATTATCAACCCCGGGGCGCTGCAGGTCATGGACTTTGCCGACGGCCGCGTGCAGCTCGTCGCCGTGCGCGCCATCCACGGCGGCCCGATGCTCGGACAGGCGCTGAGCGAGATACGCAAGCACATGCCGCGGGTAGACACTCGCGTAGCGGCGATTTTTCGCCGCAACCGACCGATCATTCCGGAAGGCGACACCGTGGTGGAAGCCGACGACGAGGTTTTCTTTATTGCGGCGCGGGGCAATATCCGCAAGGTCATGTCAGAGCTGCGGCGCATCGACAAACCCTACCGCAACGTCATGATCGCGGGCGGCGGCAATATCGGTGCCCGACTTGCCCAGACCATCGAAGGTGACTACGCGGTCAAGCTGATCGAAAACAGTTATCTGCGCTGTCGGGATCTCGCCGAGCAGCTTCGTCATACGCTGGTTATCGATGGCAGCGCTGCGGAGCCGCAGCTGCTACACGAGGAAAACATCGAGACAATGGACGTGTTCTGCGCGCTCACCGCGAATGACGAATCCAACATCATGATGTCCATGCTGGCAAAGCGACTGGGCGCCAAAAAAGTCATCACGCTGATCACCAACCCGGCCTATGCGGAACTGGTAGGCGATGAGATTGATATCGCCATTTCACCGCAGCAGATCACAATCAGCAGCCTGCTGGCACACGTCCGCAAGGGCGACATCAGCAGCGTTCACTCCCTCCGCCGGGGGGCGGCGGAGGCCATCGAGGTTATCGCGCGTGGCGATGCCTACTCATCTCGCGTCATTGGCAGAGAGCTGGACCAGATCAGCCTGCCGCCCGGCGTAACCATCGGCGCTATCGTTCGCGGCGACAAGGTTCTCATCGCTCACGGCAATGTCGTGGTGGAGCCCTACGACCATATTATCCTGTTCCTCGTTGACAAGACGAAGCTCGCGGCGGTGGAGAAACTGTTTGCCGTCGGCTTTGGATTTTTCTCCTAGGCCTTACCCGTGCACTTTTCGATCATCGCCAAGATACTCGGCGTGCTGCTAACCCTGTTCAGCAGCACGCTGCTGATTCCGCTCACCGTGGCAGTCATTGCCGACGACGCCACAGTCACCGGGTTCTCCTATGCGTTCATGCTCACCCTCACCAGCGGTCTGACGCTCTGGCTTCCTTTCCGTACGCGTCAGCGGGAACTGCGCATACGCGACGGGTTCCTTGTGACATCCCTGTTCTGGACCATACTGGGTCTGTACGGCTCGCTGCCCTTCACGCTGACAGAGTCCCTCGGAATTGATCCCATGGATGCCGTGTTCGAGTCCATTTCCGGACTGACCACGACCGGCGCCACGGTGCTCACCGGCCTGGACGCTATGCCCCCCTCCATTCTGCTATACCGGCAATTGCTGCAGTGGCTGGGCGGCATCGGTATTATCGTGATCGCGGTCGCCGTTCTGCCGATGCTCGGCATCGGGGGCATGCAGCTTTACCGGACAGAGATACCGGGGCCTTCCAAGGACACCAAACTGACGCCGCGCATCGCGGGCACGGCAAAAGCGCTGTCGGCGGTCTACCTCTCGCTGACGGTGCTGTGCGGCGCGGCCTACTACGCCGCCGGAATGAGCGCCTTCGACGCAATCTGCCATGCTCTGTCGACGGTTGCCATCGGCGGCTTCAGCACGCATGACGCCAGCATGGGTTTCTTTGACAGCAACGTTATTCTCCTGATCTGCAGCCTGTTCATGCTGATCTCGGGTATCAGCTTCGGCATGCACTACATTGCCTGGAGCCGGCGCAACTTCAGCGGCTACTTCAGCGATTCGGAGACACGCTTTTATCTGAACGCCATCGCCATCTGCACGATCATCACCTGCTGCTTTTTGCTCGCGACTGCCACGCTGGATCTCGAGGACAGCCTGGTACACGGTCTCTTCCAGACCATTTCCATTGTCACGACCACCGGGTTTGCAACACAGGACTTCAGTATCTGGCCGCTGTTTTTGCCCATCATGCTGATCATGTTTTCCTTCATGGGCGGTTGTGTGGGTTCCACCGCCGGGGGCATCAAGGCCATGCGGCTGATGCTGATCTACAAACAGGGGATACGCGAGATGAAGCAGCTGGTCCATCCGCACGCGGTGATTCCGCTAAAGGTCGGCAACCGGCGGGTCGAGGCAAGCGTGATCAGTGCCGTGTGGAGTTTTTTCGCGGTGTATACCTTTGTGTTTATTGTGCTGATGCTTGCGATCATGGCCAGCGGACTGGATTTCCTGACCGCGTTCTCCGCCATGGCCGCGTCGCTGAATAATCTCGGCCCCGGTCTCGGCGAGGTTGCCGCCAACTATTCGGGAATCACGGGCTTCAGCAAGGGCGTCCTGTGTCTCGCCATGCTGCTGGGGCGACTCGAAATCTTTACACTGCTGGTTCTGTTTACGCCGGCATTCTGGCGACGCTGATTGCCAGAGCCTATTTCAGGCCACGCGACTTGCGGATCATGTCGTAGGCGACCTGTATTTCCTGGGCCCGCTCCGTCGCGACCTTGAGCATGTCCTCGGGCACACCGCGTGCGATCAGCTTGTCGGGGTGGTGCTCACTCATCAGCTTGCGATAAGCGCGCTTGAGCCCACGGTCATCTATATCCTCGCTGATGCCCAGTGCCGCATAGGCATCCCTGAGGCTGGTGCCCGGCTGCACACCCCCCGGGGCGCCGCGTTCGCCGTGGAAGTGCTCCTGCGCCCGGGTCATGTTAAGCAGCTGTTCAAGCTGGCCATCGCTATAACCCAGCAGACCGGCCAGGCGACCGAGCACGCTCCGCTCCGCGAGCTCCAGCGTATGATCCGCCAGCGCCAGCGAAATCAGGAAGAGCAGCAGCGTCTGCCGGAGGCGGCGCTGACCGTGACAGACCCTGAGGAAGTCGACAACCACCGGCTCCGGGTCGAAGTCCGCCGCCGCGCCCCGCTTGAACAGGCCGATGGCCTCCTGGCGCTGCCGCATATCGAGCCCCATTTGTCGGAACAGAGCCTCGGTGTGCGCAACCTCTGTCTCTGTCACCCGGCCATCGGCTTTGGCAACATGCCCTAGCAACAGAAAACAGGTGTCGAAAAAGGATTTTTGCGTTCTGGCTATCTGCTCGGGGGAACCGTAGTGCAGTGTTCGCAGAAGTCCGCGATCGAACGCGTGGCCAAGCAGAAGACCCAGAACGAGTCCCACGAGGCCAGCGGCCAGAAAACCGATAAGGCCGGCAACCAGCTTACCGTAGAACATAAAGGCAGCCTGAATCGGACATGGATGATGGCATTCTAGAGATTCCTGTAGTAATCCGGATACACAGCGGGACGCTGTCGAAAACGTTTGTATTCCCACTGGTATTGCTCGGGACAATAGCGCAGGCAGGCCTCGACACCACGGTTCAGGGCCGCCAGAGAACGCTCAAGGTCGGCAGAGTAGATATCCGCCTCCGCGGGCAGAAAGCGGATGTGGAACCCGCCCTTCACGCGCTGAGCAAAGCCAAAAAAGGCCAGGGCGCCGCTGCGCTGTATGACCTTGCTCGCCAGTGTGCCGGTAAAGCAGGGAATGTTCATGAATGGCACATTGAGCCCCGCCGTTGTCGACCTTGGCACCTGATCAGGAAGAATGCCGGAAATCTGCCCGTCGCGCACGCTGCGCACCAGCGCGGCGAGTCCGCGCCGACTGGTCGGGACCAGCTGCGCCCCGCTGCGCTCTCTGGCGCTGCGCAGCAGTCCGTCCAGTTCCCGCATGTGTGGCGGCTCATAGAGCGACACCAGTCGACCCAGTGACGCAAGGTGCAGGCCGAGCACCTCCCAGTTGCCAAGGTGCGGCCCGAGAACGACGACACCGCGGCCGGACGCCAATGTGGCGCGTACGGCGTCTTCTCCCGACACCTCACGAACCAGTTCCTCCACGTGCCGCATATCCCTGAGCCACACATGACCCATTTCACAGGCCGTCTGCGCAGTAGAGGAAAAACTCTCACGCGCCAGTCGGCGCTGTTGATGCGGGCTCCGTTGCGGGAAGGCCAGGCGGATATTACGATCGGTAATGCGACGACTGGCAGGCGACAGTAGCCATGCGACCCGTGCTGCGACACGTCCGAGCGCGCGGGCGGCAGGCAGTGGCAGCCAGGCACAGATCCAGAGCAGGAAGCGCAGTGCGCTCGCCCTGACAGAGCGGGATAGGGCTGAGGGTATTGACGGGGGAGCGCTACGAGCCATCGCCGCATATTATGCCGTCAAAAGACACTGTATAATAGAGTCCTTTTTGCATCACTGACTCTCGGTGATCGCAACAGGACGGGCAAAGGCACGCGCAATCCTATGCAACAGACCCTCACCTTTCAGGACCTGATCCTGCGCCTGCAGGCCTTCTGGGGCAACCACGGCTGCGTGGTACTGCAGCCTCTGGACATGGAGGTCGGCGCGGGCACTTTCCACCCGGCAACCTTTCTGCGCTCGCTGGGGCCAGAAAACTGGAATGCCGCGTACGTACAGCCCAGCCGTCGACCGACCGACGGGCGCTACGGGGAAAACCCGAACCGCCTGCAGCATTATTACCAGTTTCAGGTGGTCATGAAGCCGTCACCGCCAGATTTCCAGGAACTGTACCTGCAATCCCTCAGCGCCCTTGGAGTGGACATGGAAATCCACGACGTCCGCTTTGTCGAGGACAACTGGGAATCGCCCACCCTGGGTGCTTGGGGTCTTGGCTGGGAAGTGTGGCTCAACGGCATGGAAGTCACCCAGTTCACCTATTTCCAGCAAGCCGGCGGACTGGAGTGCTTTCCAGTCACGGGTGAAATAACCTACGGCCTGGAGCGGATCGCGATGTACCTGCAGGGCGTCGACAGCGTGTATGACCTGATCTGGGCGCACACGCCAGCAGGGCCTGTCACCTACGGAGACGTCTTCCATCAGAATGAAGTAGAGATGTCGCGCTACAATTTTCAGGAGGCGGATGTCGATTTTCTGCTCCAGCAATTCGACCACTGCGAAAAAGAGGCGCAGCGGCTGGTTCAGGCAGCGCTGCCCCTGCCGGCCTATGAGCTGGTCATGAAAGCATCACACACTTTCAACCTGCTCGACGCACGCCACGCGATATCGGTCACCGAGCGACAGCGATTCATCCTGCGGGTGCGCACGCTGGCCAGGGCGGTTGCCGGTGCCTATGTCGACGCCCGCGCCCGCCTGGGCTTTCCCATGGCATCGGACAGCCACCGCGAGCAGGCTCTTTCACAATGGCAGGCAGCGGGGGCGAAATCATGAGTGCCGCGGCTGTACTGGTGGAGCTGGGTACTGAAGAGCTGCCACCGACATCACTGGCAGCACTGGGTCTGGCGTTCCGAGACGGTATCGTCGCAGCGCTGACAGAGCAGGGGCTGATGCTTCACGGCGATGCGCACTGGTACGCCACGCCCCGACGACTCGCCGTGGTGTTGGACGCCGTGGACACACAGGCGGCGGCGACCACCGTCACTCTGCTGGGTCCGCCCGCAGACAGGGCCCTCACAGACAGCGGTGACTGGAGCCCTGCCGCACTCGGGTTTGCGCGCAAACAGGGCATTGAGCCTGCGCAGCTGCAGGAAATCGATACCGGGAAGGGCCCTCGACTGGGCCTGCAGCAGGAGCAGCCCGGCGCCAGTCTTCGCGGCGTGCTGATCGATTCGATCAATGCCAGCATAGCGGCCCTGCCCATCGCGAAACGCATGCGTTGGGGCAGCAGCCGCGTTGAATTTGTCCGTCCCGCACACTGGGTGGTGGCCCTCGTGGATGAAGACGTCGTTCAAGGTGAGGTGCTCGGTATTGCGACGGGGCGGACAACGCGCGGCCATCGCGTGCACAGCAATCACGACATTGAGCTGTCCACCCCCGGCGACTACTTGCCAGCCCTCGAAGCGGCACGCGTGGTACCGGACATTGCCCGTCGCCGCCAGATGATTCTCGATCAGGTGAAGGTGGAGGCCAGCGCACTCGGCGCCCACGCCGTCATCGACGATGACCTGCTGGATGAGGTCACCGGCCTGGTGGAATGGCCGGTCGCGCTCACCGGCGCGTTTGAATCGCGATTTCTCGAGGTGCCTGCAGAAGCCCTGATCTCTTCCATGAAGGAACATCAGAAGTATTTTCACCTCGTGGATGACGGCGGCGGCTTGCTGCCGAATTTCATCACCATCAGCAACATCGAAAGCAAGGATCCGGTGCAGGTGATCGCCGGCAACGAGCGCGTGATCCGACCGCGCCTCAGCGACGCCGCGTTCTTCTATGAGCAGGACCGCCGGAGAACCCTCGACAGTCGCGTGGAGTCACTTGGGCGGGTCGTGTTCCAGAAAGCCCTGGGTAGCCTGCACGACAAAACCCTGCGCGTAGCAGGACTCGCCCGTGGCCTGGCAGACACCCTCGGCGCCGACCCGGCTCACAGCGAGCGCGCGGCCAGGCTCTCCAAAGCCGATCTTGTCAGCGAAATGGTGCTTGAGTTTCCCGACCTTCAGGGTATAGCGGGCGCTTACTACGCTCGCAACGACGGCGAACCCGAGGCGGTGGCTACCGCACTACAGCAGCAGTACTGGCCGCGCTTTTCCGGCGATCGGTTGCCATCGGAACCGGTGGCTACCTGCCTGGCACTGGCTGATCGACTCGACACGCTGGTGGGGATATTCGGAATCGGGCAGCCACCCACCGGATCACGCGACCCCTTTGCACTGCGCCGCGCCTCACTCGCGGTGCTGCGCATCCTGGTAGAGAAAGCCATCGATATCGATCTGCGCGTCTGCCTTGAGCTGGCGCGAGATCAGTATCCAGCGGGCGTGCTCGAGGCCGACAATATCGACCCCGTGCTTGATTACATGCTGGAGCGCTTCCGTGCCTGGTTCGAGGACGAGGGCATCCCGGCTGAACACTTCCGCGCTGTCGCTGCGCTGGGACTGACCCGTCCGCTGGAGTTTCAGCAGCGGGTGCACGCCGTGCATCGCTTCAGCCACCTGCCGGAGTCCGCGGCTCTTGCTGCGGCGAACAAGCGGGTTGCCAATATCCTGGGCAAGCTCGAGCGCGAACACAGGTTTTCCCGGGTCGAACCAACCCGCTTCGTTGCGCCGGAAGAGAGAGAACTGTGGCAATCCCTCCAGCAGCTTGGCGATGCGGCCCGACAACAGCTCGCCGCAGGGGCGTACACCGAGGCGCTGGCCGAGCTGGCAGCGCTACGCGCTCCGGTTGATGCCTTTTTTGATCGGGTCATGGTGAATGCAGAGGACGACTCGCTGCGTCAGAACCGGCTGAATCTTTTACATGAACTACGCCAGGTATTCATGCAGGTAGCGGATATTTCACAGCTGGTGGTATCACGCTGATACGGATACGCTCTGGGTATGCCCGCTATCGACGCATCCCTGTACCCGCTGATTGCCACCTGCCTGGTATCGGGCGCGGTTGCCGGGGTCCTGCTGTGCCTCGCCCTGGTCTGGCCGCGGCTGCGCCAGCTGGAAAAACTGCAGAAGCAGCATGCCGATCTTTCCCGGCGCCTCGCCGGCAGCGAAGCGACGCTGCAGGAGCGTGATCGACGCTATCGCGAGCAGGTAAAGTTTCTGCGTGACAGCCGGCAACAGCTGACACGCGAGTTCGAAAATCTCGCCAACCGCATCTTCGACGACAAGGGTAGGCGCTTCAATGCCAGCAGCCGTGAATCCCTCGAAGCCCTGCTGCAGCCATTTCGTGAGCAGATCAACAGCTTCCAGTCGCGCGTTAATGAGGTACACGCAGAGGCCTTGCGCGGCAATACCCTGCTGGAGGGTGAAATACGCAAAGTCCTCGAGACCGGCCTGCAAATGAATGTGCAGGCGAGCAACCTGGCGCAGGCGCTGAAAGGCGACAACAAGGCGATGGGCAACTGGGGCGAGGCGCAACTCGAGCGCACGCTGGAACTGTCCGGTCTGCTGCGCGGCGATCATTACGATAGCCAGCGCGCGTTCACCGATGCGGACGGGCGTCGACGATTACCCGATTTTCTGATCAAACTCCCTGGCGGCAAGCATCTGGTCATCGACAGCAAGGTATCTCTGCTCGACTATAGCCGCGCGCTATCGGCGCCCGATGAAGCCGAACGTAAGGAAGCGCTCACTTCGCATATAAGTTCCGTCAAAAGGCATATTGACGATCTCGCGACCAAGGATTACGGCAACCTCTCGGAGCTGGGAAGCCCCAGCTTTGTGCTCATGTTCATGCCCGTGGAACCGGCTTACATCGAAGTCCTGAAAGCCGACCGCGGGCTCTTCGACTACGGCTATCAGCGCAATGTGGTGCTGGTGTCGCACACGACACTCATGCCGGTACTGCGAACGGTGGCAAACCTGTGGATGGTTGACCGCAGCCATCGTGAGGCCCGCGATATCGCCGACGCCGCCGGTGATATCTACAATCAGGTCAGCACTCTGTCAGAGCGGCTTTCCGGGCTGGGCAAGTCACTCACTGCGGCCGGCAATCACTACAACAGTACCGTCACCGCCCTCGTTGGAACCCAGGGACTACATGGCAAGATTGACCGTTTCAAGGGGCTGTCTGCGCGCGCCACCAAGACCCTGCCCGACATGGAGTCACTGCACCTCGACAGCGAGAGCGAGCGCATTGATCTCGCGATGCAGGCCCGGCGACTGAACGACGGCGATGGAGACAGTGGATGATCCACGTTGTCGCGGAACACTTCGCTTCCAGCGATGCCGTGGAGCGAGATCAAAACGCGTCCGGTGTGTGAACGGCAAGCCGTTCTTGCCGATGAGACGTGCATGGCCACCGCCAGCCTTGTTACGATCACGGGCTGACACTATCGGCAGATGGTCCTGCGTTGACATGATTCACTGGCGCCTTTTAGCACAGCACCGGCTAACGCAGGTCCGAATGCAGCCTGTGATCCACCGGATATACGCCGCGACCTTGCTACTGGTATCGATGGCGCCGCTCGCCCAGCCCGACAGCGCGGCAGAGGTCAGTCGCGAACCAGTGCTCGAGCACATCGTCGTCACCGGCACACGATTGCGCACCGACATTTCCGACGGCGCCTATCCCATGACCTCAATAGACCGCCAGCAGCTGGAAGTGTCCGGCCAGCCATTCCTCGGCGAATTTCTGCAGCAGGCGCCATTCATGGCAGGCTCACCGCTGAACACCAGCACCGGGGCCCGCGGCGAGGGCGGTGGACTTTCGCGGGGGGTCGCCTCGGTGGAATTGCGCGGACTCGGCCCCGAGCGCACGCTGGTGCTCGTCAATGGCCGGCGTTTCGTGCCCGGCGGCAGCGGCGGCAGCGGCATCGTCGATCTCAACATGCTGCCCATGACGATGGTCGAGCGCGTCGAGATTTTCAAGTCCGGCGCTTCCGTGGAATACGGCGCAGATGCGGTCGCCGGCGTGGTGAATATCATCACCCGCCAGCAGACAGACGGACTGGAAGTCACCGCTCAGGGCAGGACGACCCATCGCGGTGATGGCGAAGCGGCGCAGCTCAGCCTGGTTTTCGGTGAGCAGCGCAATGGCTGGCAGTACCTGCTTGGTGCCGAATACGTAGACCAGTCTTCCGTGGGCAAGGGCGACCGCGACTTCTCGGAGCGCCGGCTGACCTTCACCGGCCCGGACAATACGCCGGTTTTCGACGGCAGCTCGGCGCCGCCCCAGGGCAACTTCGGCACCAGCCGGGGCAGACTGACACTGATCGAGGGCGAAGATGGCAGCGATGTTGCGGACTTCAGGCCATGGATCGGCGACAATACGGCTCCCGACACCGATCGCTTCAATTTCAATCCCTTCGAGGATCTGCAGCAGCCCTCCAAGCGGCTGTCGCTGTTTGCGCAGGGGCGCTACAGTATGAATGCCGCGCTCAACGTGTTCACTGAGATGCTGTACCACGAGCGCGATTCGCGCACCCGCCTGGCGCCGCTGCCGCTCTTTACCAACCGCGAGGAAGACGTCGTGGTGAGCGCCAATAATGCCTTCAATCCCTTCGACGAACGCCTGACCGACGTGCGGCGCCGCCTGATCGAGGGTGGGCCGCGCGACTTCTCACAGGACAACGAGGCCTGGCGCTTCGTGCTGGGTGCCGACGGCGTGGTCGGGGGCGTGTTCTGGGATGCCAGCCTGACCCGCGGCCGCAACACCGTGAGCCAGCTGCAGACCGGCGACGTGCTGGATTCCCGCCTGCGCCTGGCACTGGGTCCGTCGTTCCGCAACAGCGCCGGGGACGCCGTGTGCGGTACCCCCGCCGCGCCAGTGGACGGCTGCGTCCCCCTCAACCTGTTCGGCGGCGCCGGCAGCATCACATCAGAGATGCTCGCCTATGCGGGGGCAGATCTGCAGGACAGCGGCTACAACGAACAGACCGTATTCAGCGCCAATATCAGCGGCCATGTGCTGGATCTCCCGGCGGGAGAACTGGAGACGGCCCTGGGCTTCGAGTACCGGGAAGAGGAGGCTGCGGACGTCCCGGATCCGCAGACAGTTCTCGGCAACACCAGTGGCAGTGCCCGCGCTGTCAGCCGGGGACGCTTCGACAGCAGCGAGGCCTACCTGGAAGTCGGCTTGCCCCTGCTCAGCGATGTACCCTGGGCACAGTCCCTGGCACTCGATTTCGGTACGCGCTGGGTGGACTTTTCAAACTTTGGCAACGAGATCGTGTCCGAAGCCGGGCTGTACTGGACGCCCGCCGAGCCTCTGCGCTTGCGCGCCGCCTGGTCACAGGCCTTCCGCGCGCCTAACGTGGGCGAGCTGTTCGGTGGCTTCAGCCAGGCCAATCCTATCGTTGCAGACCCCTGCGCCGATTTTTCGCCGCTGACACCTCTCGCGATCGAGCGCTGCGTGGCCCAGGGTGTACCGGCCGATGGCAGCTTCGGCCAGAACGGCGAGGAAACGCCCGAGCTGTCGGGCGGCAACCGTGAGCTGCGTCCGGAACAGGCAACGGTCACAACCCTCGGCATGACCTGGCGACCACCGTCCCTGCCGGAGCTGCAGCTCACACTCGACTACTACGACATGGAGATCGACGAGGGCATTGCCAGCCTCGGTGCCAACACCATCCTCGAACAATGCCTGGAGACCGGGGCCGATGCCTTCTGCGGCCGCGTCAACCGCGCTCCGGGGGGTCGTATCATCAACGTGCAGGCGCAGCTGCAGAATCTCGCTAGCGAGACCGCCCGGGGAATTGACCTCGACCTGCGCTACGGCCACGCGGGATTCAAGGGTCATTTCAGCCACCGCCTGCTGCTAAGCCATGTGCTTGAGCGCGAGCTGATCGCCTTTCCCGGCGCGGCGCCGTTTGCAGGCGCCGGGGGTTTTGACCAGGACAATTTCGGCGCCATCCCCGAATGGCAGGGAAACTATCAGTTGGGCTGGCGCGCCGGCCCCTGGAGCGCCGGATATGAGATTCAGTGGATTGGCGCCATTGAAGAAAGCGGTGGCGAGGTCTTTCCGGGCACCGCCAATCGTGTGGATGACATCCTGTATCACGACATCACCGTCGGCTATGAGTTGCCCACACGCACCTCGCTGCTTCTGGGCATTGACAACCTCCTCGACGAGCAGCCGCCGCTGCTGGTCAACGCCGACGAGGGCAACACGGACGTCTCCACCTATCGGCTACTCGGCACCACCTTCTGGCTGCGCCTGACCCAGCGATTCCCCTAGTGGGACAGGGAGACAGCCGTAGCACTGTGAGCACACAGAGTTTTGCAGTGCTCAGACATCCAGGTTCGCAACCGACAGAGCATTCTGCTCTATAAATTCCCGCCGTGGATCAACCTGGTCACCCATCAGGGTGGTGAAAATCTGGTCCGCTTTGATCGCATCCTCAACCGTCACCTGCAGCATTCTGCGGGTTTCAGGATCCATGGTGGTTTCCCAGAGTTGCTCCGGATTCATCTCCCCAAGGCCTTTGTAGCGCTGAATACTGTAGCCCTTGCGTGCCTCTGCCATGAGCCACGTCAGACCTTCGGCGAAATCCCTTGTGGCAAGCATTTTGTCGCCGCGCCGGAAATAGCCTTCAGCTTCAATCAGGTTATTCAACTCGTCGCCCAGTGAACGCAGGCTGCGGTATTCGCCGGAGGTGAAGAAATCGCGACGGATTTCGGTGTCTGTCTCAACGCCGTGCGCCAACAGGCGAACCACGGGGTAGAAATAGCCCTGCTCCGGCTCGCGGCGTACCATAACCGTATAGCGGAAGCCCTTTTCTGTCGCGGTTTGCAGGCGATCGCGCAGTGCTTCTGCAAAATTGGTCACGGCAGTTTCATCCTGCATGTCTTCCACTGTGAGGTGGAGACCATCAACCATTTGCCACAGCACCGGAGGCGCGTAGACGCGGGAAAGACGATCAATGGTAGCAGCCACGGCGCGATACTTGGCGACCAGTTCTGACAAACCCTCCCCGGTGATAGGCGGGGCGTCGGGATTGACATAAAGCGCGGCACCGTCAAGTGCTGAAGAGGTCAGGTAGTCTGTAAGGGCAGCTTCATCTTTCAGGTACTGGTGTTGCTTGCCACGACTGATCTTGAATAACGGTGGCTGCGCAATAAACACATGTCCACGGTCAATCAGCTCTCGCATCTGGCGGAAGAAGAAAGTCAGCAAGAGAGTTCTAATATGGGACCCATCCACATCGGCGTCAGTCATAATAATGATGCTGTGGTAGCGCAATTTGTCTGCGTTGAACTCCTCTTTTCCAACGCCGCAACCAAGGGCTGTCACCATGGTGCCAACTTCCACTGAGCTCAACATCTTGTCAAACCGGGCCTTTTCAACGTTCAGAATCTTGCCCTTCAGGGGTAGAATCGCCTGGAATTTACGATTTCTGCCCTGCTTAGCGGAACCGCCGGCCGAGTCACCCTCCACCAAATACAGCTCTGACAGTGCCGGATCTTTTTCCTGGCAATCCGCCAGTTTTCCGGGCAGTCCCGCGATATCGAGGGCGCCCTTGCGACGGGTCATATCCCGGGCCTTGCGGGCTGCCTCACGAGCACGCGCGGCATCCAGCATCTTGCCAACGACCGCTTTCGCCTCCTGAGGGTTTTCCAGCAGGTAGTCGCCAAAATGCTGGCCCATCGCCTGCTCTACCGCGGTTTTCACCTCAGAAGAGACCAGCTTGTCCTTGGTTTGCGAGGAGAACTTGGGGTCCGGGACTTTCACGGAAATAACGGCGGTCAAGCCCTCACGCGCATCATCGCCGGTCGTGTTGACCTTGGCCTTTTTAGCGAGACCTTCACGCTCTATGTAGTTGTTCAGGCTGCGCGTCAGCGCCGCGCGAAAGCCGGCGAGGTGGGTTCCGCCATCCCGCTGAGGAATATTATTGGTGTAACAGAAGATATTTTCCTGGAATGAGTCGTTCCACTGCATGGCGACTTCGACGGCGATACCATCAGGCGCTTCCAATAGAAAATGAAATGCCTGATTGACCGGGGTCTTATTTTGATTGAGATAACGAACAAACTCCTGGAGGCCGCCTTCGTAGTGAAAATTGTCCGTTTTACCCGAGCGCTCATCCTTGAGATTGATATTGATGCCGGAGTTGAGAAACGCCAGCTCGCGCAGGCGTTTGGCCAACTGGTCAAAGTGAAACTTGATATTGCTGAACGTGTCTGCCGATGGCCTGAAATGAATCAAAGTACCGGATTGCTCCGTTGTACCGACCTCTGCGAGCGGTGCCTGGGGCACACCGTGGCGATATTCCTGTTCGAATACCTTGCCTTCGCGCCAGATTCTCAAGGTCAGGGTCTCTGAAAGCGCGTTGACCACCGATACACCAACGCCGTGGAGGCCACCGGATACCTTGTAGCTATTGTCGTCGAATTTTCCACCCGCGTGCAGCACCGTCATAATGACTTCGGCGGCGGAAACGCCTTCATCATGCATTTCTGTCGGTATACCCCGCCCGTCATCGCTGACAGTTACCGACTCATCCGGGTGAATCACGATGTCGACAGTGCTGCAGTGGCCGGCCAGTGCCTCATCTATGGAATTGTCAACAATCTCGAATACCATGTGGTGCAGGCCGGTGCCATCATCGGTGTCGCCGATATACATTCCCGGTCGCTTACGTACCGCATCGAGGCCTTTCAAAACCTTGATACTCGAAGAATCGTAGGCGTTATCGTTCTCGTGATCGGTCATATCTTTGATCTCTTTGTTTCAATAGGCGCGGCCGGGAAGAAGCGTCTTCCGCGACACCGAGGCGACCCGATGCGTGTCACTTCTTTCTCATGATCTGTCCATGTTCCACGTGGAACACTGACAGCGAATCTGGCGGTCTCCACACATTACAAAGATCCGCGAGATCTATACAGCTGATGAAAATCTGCGCGCGCGTGCGCTCGACTTCTTCGCAGATTAGGCGCAAATGTTCATTGTCCAGCTCCGACGGCAGGTCGTCGAGCAGGAAAATACAGCCTTCTTCCCTACCGTCTTCCGCAAAAAGATGCCCCTGCGCGAGTTTCAGCGCGCTCACGACCAGCTTTTGTTGCCCCCGTGACAAGGTATCTGCCGCCGAGGCATCACCTGCGAAGATACGAATATCAGCCCGCTGAGGCCCGCTGTGGGTATATCCCTGCTCCCTATCAACGACCAGGCCTGCATTCAGGGCGTCCAACAACGATATCTCACGATCCCAACCCCGCCGAAACCGCAGTGTCACCGGCAGGCTATCCGGGAGCACCGACGCGATGACCTGAGCGAATCGCGTGCTTAACCGGCTGAAATAAGCCTGCCGGCTAAGCGTCAACGATTCGCCTGCAGCAGCCAGTTCGTTCGTCCATGACATCAACTCCGCATCGGGTATGTTACCACGCCGTAGAAGCGTATTGCGTTGCTTGATGCAACGTTGGTAGCGCTGCCAAACCGAAATATAGTTGTGTTCCACGTGGAACACACCCCAGTCGAGAAAACGACGACGGTCACGGGGAGACCCGGTGAGTAGATCAAAACTGCCGCTATTGAGCACCAGAACCGGCAGCTCAGCGGCAAGTTGCGCGGCGGACCGAACCGGAGACCCCGAAACCCTGATATCGGACTCTCCGTTTCTACTTCTCTGGACGCCGAGCGACCGCTCTCGCACTGAGTTGCCCTCTACCACAGGGGCAACCTTCCCATAGACCGTGAGGTGGCCAGCCCCATGACTGATCACAGATCTAGCCGTATGAGAGCGGAACGAACGCGCAGCGGACAGAAGGTGGATACTCTCCAATACACTCGTCTTACCACTGCCGTTGGCACCGTATAGAATATTTGCCGCCGACAGCCCCGCTAGTCGTACGTCAGCAAGATTACGGACATTATGAATATCCAGACGAGTCAGCATGGACACACCGACAGGTCCGAACAGCCAGGCTGTTTATCGGACCCGGTAGAACCCGGAGATTGCAGTCCCAACCAGCGATGGGTAAGCGGAAAAATCTTCTTTTTACAGCCGCATCGGCATAACGACATACAGCGAATCACCGGCATCCGATTCTTCCAGCAGCGCACTGCTGTTGGGATCTGAAAGGGAGAAACGCACGGACTCACCCGACAGGACACCGAGCACGTCGAGCAGATAGCCAACGTTGAACCCGACTTCCAGCGCGTCTCCCACGTACTCAACCGGTACAACCTCTTCCGCCTGCTCCTGCTCGGGATTATTGGCCTCAATTTCCAGTGTATCCTGGGACAGCTTCAGTCGTACTCCGCGATACTTCTCATTGGACAGAATGGCTGTACGCGTAAAGGCCTGGCGCAGCTGGAGCCGGTCAGCCACAACAACTTTTTCCGCCGACCGCGGCAATACACGCTCGTAATCCGGAAATTTCCCATCCACGAGCTTGGAAGTGAAGCTGAAGCCCGGCGTGGTGGCGCGGAAATGATTGTCGCCCAGAATAACCGTCACTTCATCAGTGTCATCGCCCAACAGCCTACCGAGCTCCAGCACACCTTTGCGTGGCAGGATAACCTGGATATCCTCCACCGACCCGAGTGCGTCCGGCAACGTGCAGATCGCCAGCCGATGCCCATCAGTGGCAACGAAACGCAGTCGACCGCCCCGTAGCTCCCACAGCATACCGTTCAGATAATAGCGGACATCCTGCTGAGCCATCGCAAATGCAGTCCGATCGATCAGCCGGCGCAATTGCTGCGCTGAGAGCACGAAACGATGACTGCCAATACTATCCTCTATATTGGGGAACTCCCGGGCAGGCAGAGTGAGTAACGAGAACCGGCTCCGCCCACAGGTCATTACCGCTTTTCCGTCCTGCACGTGGAACTGCAGCTCACCGCCCTCTGGCAGCGACTTACAGATATCCAGAAGCTTGCGAGCCGGCACGGTAATTTCACCTGGCTCAGCGCCGGCGGGCAAGGTCACGCGTCCCACCAGTTCAACTTCGAGATCCGTACCGGTCAATGAAAGCTGCTCACCATCAATCTGCAGCAGAACGTTGGCTAAAACGGGAAGCGTATTTCGCCGCTCCACGACACCCGCAACGAGGCTCAGGGGCTTGATAAGGGCATCTCGTGGAACACTGAATTTCATGGATTTTCCTTCACAGCTGCAGTCAGGGATCTGGGTCGTCGAACCGCACGTGGTCGACACCTGACATTGTGCTCAAGTCGTTAGAGATCGCAACAAGTTCTTGTAATCTTCGTGTATATCCGAGCTTGTTTCTCGCAATTCCTTGATTTTTCGACACGCGTGAAGAACTGTGGTGTGATCGCGTCCACCAAAACTGTCGCCGATCTCCGGCAAACTGTAGTTGGTCAGCTCCTTGGCCAGCGCCATGGCGACCTGCCGGGGCCGCGCCACCGAACGACTGCGACGCCGTGACATCATATCTGCGACCTTGATCTTGTAATACTCCGCAACGGTGCGCTGAATATTGTCCAGACTGACCTGCTTGTCCTGCAGTGCCAACAGATCCTTCAAGCTTTCCTTAACCAGGTCGACGTCCACTGCACGCCGGGTAAAGTTGGCGCTCGCTATCACTCTCTTCAGTGCACCCTCAAGCTCCCGTACGTTCGACCGGATTCTCTGCGCGATAAAAAAGGCCGAGTCAGGCGGCAAGTCAATCTGTGATTGCTGTGCTTTTTTCATGAGAATCGCCACCCGGGTCTCGAGATCAGGTGGCTCGACAGCGACCGTCAGGCCCCAGCCAAAGCGGGATTTCAGGCGCTCCTCGAGGCCATCTATTTCTTTCGGATAACGATCACAGGTGAGAATCATCTGCTGCCCGCCCTCGAGCAGGGCATTGAAGGTGTGAAAAAACTCTTCCTGTGAGCGATCCTTTTTCGCAAAAAACTGGATATCGTCAATCAGCAGTGCATCCACTGAGCGGTAGTAGCGCTTGAAGTCCGTGATAGCGTTGAGCTGCAGCGCCTTGACCATATCGGCAACAAAGCGCTCGGAATGCAGATAGACAATGCGCGCCTCGGGATTATTGACTTTCATCGCATTACCCACCGCGTGCATAAGGTGTGTTTTGCCAAGACCCACCCCGCCGTACAGAAACAGCGGGTTATAAGCGTCGCCGGGGTTCTCCGCTACCTGCTGTGCTGCTGCGAGTGCGAGTTGGTTGGATTTACCCTCGACAAAATTCTGAAACGTATAATTACCGACCAGATTATGCTGATGCTGCAGTGCTTCATGTACCTCGGAATCATTGGCGCGACCAAAGCTGGCTGTCGGCGCGGCCGGCGTGGCGCGCGCTGCCGGCGCCAGATTGTCCGCATTCATCGATGGAGGCACCGGCGACGCATATGACAGCGGATCATCCGTCGCCGCCACAGGTTCGGAGGGCCTGGCTGGTACGTTGGCAGGCGATGTCTGTACTGCCGCGGTGGCCTGTACATTGCCAATTTCCAGAACGACATCGACCCCCGCACCGCCGGGGTGCTCTCTGACCAGCTCCGATATGCGCCCGGCGAACTTGTCGGTCACGAAATCGCGGATAAAGCGATTCGGCGCAAAAAGACGCAGAAGCCCGCTTTCCTCACTCGCCTGCAGGGGACGAATCCACGTATTGAATTGTTGCGCCGGCAATTCATCCTGCAGCCGGGTTTTACACTGTGACCATGATACGTAAGACAAAACCTACCCTCTTCCGATTGAGCCACCAGGGCTCTAACCGTGACTTCTTGTTATCGACTGATGTGTTTTTATTTGTTGACGAACCCGAGAGAGCTCTCCCCGGAAAGCGCCATCATAACCGGCGAAAACTGACTTATCCACAAATTTACCCAATATTTTTTATATTTTATTTTGTTTATATTCAGATAGTTACCGTTTTTATTGCGAACTTTTTAAAAATAACCCAGATCGACGCCAACGCGGACTCATCTGTGGATAACCTGTTAATTTCTTTGGGGGAAATTGTTTGCCGATGCCCGCAGGCCACGTCTCCAAAGGGCCTCACGATCGTGCGCCAACGCACCCCAGATAGAGTGTCAGCTTCGCCATGACGGCTATCTGATCTGCCGGAAAGGTTGATAAGTGGACAGTCAGTGCAGCGCAGACGAGCCACAGCGACGGACGACGATGCGACGCACGGCTGCTATGAACGATGCTGACATCAACCTGAATGACCGCTATCAACAAAGAAAAGCCTGCAAGTCATTGAATTTCCGCAGGGCTTTCTCTAAGATGCACCTCCTTTTTTGCCGTCCGCTGGATTGATCGCCTGACGACCTGCTCCACCGGCGCGCCCGTTTACGTAACCACGAGATTCCATCATGAAAAGAACCTTCCAGCCCAGCGTCCTCAAGCGCAAGCGCACACACGGCTTTCGCGCACGAATGGCCACCCGCGGTGGCCGCGCCCTGATCAATCGCCGTCGTGCCAAGGGCCGCAAGCGTCTCTCGGCCTGACGCCCGGGTAACGGTAGCGAGCAGGTATCCACTTCTTTCTGCCGTGTCCGATGTCAAATCATTTTGGCAGACACAAGCGACTGCTCAGTGCAAGCGACTACCGCGTGGTATTCAGCGGAGCCGCTCTGCGGGCAGGCCAGAACGAGTTTCTGCTTCTCGCGCGATCCAATGACTGCGGTTATCACCGACTGGGGCTTGCCGTGGCAAAAAAGCACGTGCGTCAGGCCACCCAGCGCAACCGCATCAAGCGCGGCGCTCGCGAGGCTTTCCGGCATCTGCCCGACACCGGGCCGGGGCTGGACATTATTTTTCTGACCCGACCCGGTGCCGCGAAGACCGGCAGGGACGTCTATACCAGAGATCTGCCGCGCCAGCTTCAACGCCTGTGCAGTAAAGCCACAATACAAACAGATACGTCATCATGAAGCAGGTGCTGATCTTCATTATCAAGCTGTATAAGTGGTGCATCAGCCCGTTCGTCGGTCACCACTGCCGTTTCTACCCAACCTGTTCCACCTATGCCTGTGAAGCCATCACCACGCATGGCAGTCTGCGTGGCTGCTGGCTCGCGTTGCGACGTCTACTGAAATGCCACCCGTGGCACGAAGGCGGCGTCGATCCCGTTCCACCCTGCCCGGATAATTGTTGACGCCTCTATGGATATACAACGCACGCTTCTGATTGGTGCCACCGTTCTTCTGTCTTTTATGTTGCTCACAGAGTGGGTCGCATTCAAGGACGAAAGGAGGAGCGTCCTGGAGCAGGGCGCTGAGCGCCTGACAGCCAGTGGCGACACGCAGACGTCAGACACTCCCGCTGTCGCCGAGCCTGTCTCGAGCGGATCCGTGGCCGGCATCGACGCCTCTACGCCCCAGAGCGCGACCAGCGACCTACCCCAGGATCTGCCGCCAGCACCCGACAACAGCGGCGAATCGGCAGAAGAGCGCGATGCGGGCACGACGAACGACAACATTATTCAAGTGTTCACGGGAACACTGCAGCTCGCGATTGACCTGAACGGCGGCGACATCGTGGAAGTTGCTCTGCCCAAGCACCTCGAAGACATTGATGATCCGGACACCCCGTTTGTCTTGCTGGAGCGAAACAGTCGACGCACCTACGTCGCCCAGAGTGGTCTCATCGGTAAAGACGGCATCGATTCACAGCAGCGAGCCCGCTTTACCAGTGATTCGACACGCTATGAAATGATGCCCGGGGAAGACACACTGACTGTCGATCTGGCGTGGCAGGGGAACAACGGCCTCCGCGTTACCAAACGCTATATCCTTCGCCGGGGTCTGTATCTGGTCGATGTAAAGTACCTGATCGAAAACAATACGGACCAGCGCTGGCAGGCCAACCTGTTCGGGCAGATAAAGCGCGACAGTTCGCCGGCACCCGGCAGCGATGCAGGCCTCGGCATGCAACCCTTTCTGGGCGCAGCAACAACCCAGCCCGACGATCGCTTTACCAAATTCTCCTTCGAGGACATGGCAGAGGAGCCCTTCAAGCGCCAGCTGACCGGTGGCTGGATGGCCATGATCCAGCACTATTTTCTCAGCGCCTGGATTCCCAATCCGCAGCAGACCCATAGCTACAGCACCCGGGTAACTGCAGACGGCTTCAACATTGCGGGCTTCACCAGCCCGGCAGTGGTCGTCGATCCGGGTGGCAACGGTTCCACCGCGGCGCAGTTCTATGCCGGTCCCAAGAATCAGTACCGACTGGAGGAAATCTCGCCCTACCTGGAGCTGAGCGTCGATTATGGCTGGCTGTGGTGGATTGCGCAGCCGCTGTTCTGGCTCCTGACGCAAATACAGAACCTCGTCGGCAACTGGGGCCTCTCTATTATATTGCTCACCGTGGTTATCAAGGCGGCATTTTACAAGCTGTCCGCCACCAGCTATCGCTCCATGGCCAATATGCGTCGCGTACAGCCAAAAATGCAGGATATCCGCGAACAGTACGGCGACGACAAGCAGAAACAATCACAGGCGATGATGGAGCTTTATCGCAAAGAAAAGATCAATCCTCTCGGTGGCTGTCTGCCGATTCTCGTGCAGATGCCCGTGTTCATCGCCCTGTACTGGGTATTGATGGAAAGTGTCGAATTGCGCCACGCACCCTTCATCCTCTGGATTGAAGACCTGTCGGTCATGGACCCCTATTTCGTGCTGCCTCTCATGATGGGTGCCAGCATGTGGTTTATGCAGAAACTCAACCCACCGCCGCCGGACCCGATGCAGGCCAAAATCATGCAGTGGCTGCCCATTGTGTTTACCTTCTTCTTCCTCTGGTTTCCGGCAGGCCTGGTTCTTTACTGGGTGGTCAACAACCTGCTGTCGATGGCGCAGCAGTGGTATATCACCCGGCAGATAGAAAACTCGGCCAACAAGCCCGCCTGAGCCGGACCTGCGGGCCCGGCCTCTGTCGGCAAGGCATGGAATGACGCTCACAGGACTGCCCGACGACACGATAGTCGCGATCGCCACCGCACCGGGACGCGGCGGCGTGGGCATCGTCCGTCTTTCCGGTCCGCAATCCGACGCGATCACTGCCCTTCTTACCCGGGGCGCATCACTGAAACCGCGTTACGCGACCCGCGTCACGGTGCACGATGCCGACGGCGGACTGCTGGACGACGGGATGGCGCTGCGCTTTCCAGGGCCGCACTCCTTCACCGGTGAGGACGTGGTAGAACTGCATTGTCACGGTGGACCCGTACTGCTCGACCTGGTGGTGCAGGCGGCCTGTCAGGCCGGCGCCCGCATTGCACTGCCGGGCGAATTCTCCCGGCGGGCTTTCCTGAATGACAAGATCGACCTGACGCAGGCCGAGGCAATCGCCGATCTCATCAACAGCAGCACCGCCGCCGCTGCGCGCAACGCCAGCCGCTCTCTCACCGGCGTGTTTTCTTCCAGGATTGATGCGCTGGTAGACGCCGTCGTGCGCCTGCGCGTCTACGTGGAAGCCGCCATGGATTTCCCGGAGGAGGAAGTCGATTTTCTCGCCGAAGGTGAGGTGGGTGCCCGGCTTGAGGACCTGCTGGCACGACTGGACACGGTGACGACGGCCGCCCGTCAAGGCAGTCGTATCCGTGAAGGCATGAAGCTGGTAATTGCAGGGGCCCCCAATGCGGGCAAGTCGAGCCTGCTCAACGCCCTCGCGGGCCGCGACACCGCCATTGTGACGGAGGTGGCCGGGACCACGCGTGACGTTCTGCGTGAGAATATCGACATTGATGGTCTACCGCTGCACATCGTGGATACCGCCGGCCTTCGAGACAGCGCGGATGCCGTAGAGAAAGAAGGCATTCGCCGGGCTTTGGCGGAAATCAACGAAGCCGACCGGGTATTGCTGGTCGTTGACGACAGCCACCTTCCCGATACTGTTGACCGGGCCGCGCTCTGGCCCCCCGGTATCGTGCCACGCCCCGACGGGACGGACCTCACGCTGATCCGCAACAAATGTGATCTCAGTGGTCGCCCACCAGGAATTATCACCGCAGACGCAGGCGCCGAAGTTACCCTGTGCGCACGATCAGGCCTTGGAGTGGACACGTTGCGACAGCATTTGCGTGACGTCGCCGGACTCGATGCCAGTGCCGTGGAAACCCCCTTCAGTGCACGTCGTCGACATCTGGAATCCCTCGCCAGCGCACGTAGCTATCTGGTTTCCGCCATTGAACAGCTGCGCAGTGCCGGTGCCGGTGAGCTGGTAGCTGAGGATCTCCGCTACTGCCAGGATCAGCTGGGCGATATAACCGGCAGAGTCACCAGCGATCAGTTACTCGGGGAAATTTTCAGCAGCTTCTGTATTGGCAAGTAACGCTGCCTGCCCCCTTCCCCACTGTGTGAAGAAAGCGGGTAAAACCACTGGGTATCCGGTGGGGCCCTGTGGACAATTGCGGGTATTCTTTGACCTTCTGTCGCTCCAGTGAAACTCATCAACACAGCGTACACTGGCAATACCTCACCCCCAGGCTCTTGCTAAACAGGGATATCATCACTGCAAGCATCTGTTTTATATGGCCTTAATGGGGTTTTCAACAGACCATCGTACGACCATCAGTAACAGCAGTAATACTATATATATTTCATTCAATATATTTTTAATCTATAAATCATTAACACGAGGTGTGGTTAAAAAATCGCCACACAGTCCTTTGCCGACGCTTCTCCGCGGGCGTATACTGCGACGCCCCGGCATGGGGATATATCAATACGGACCAGGTGAATGCAGTTTCCGGAAACATTCGATGTCATTGTGATTGGTGGCGGGCACGCAGGTACCGAGGCGGCCCTGGCGTCGGCCCGTATGGGCTGTAATACGCTCTTGCTTACTCACAGCATCGACACCCTGGGACAGATGTCCTGCAATCCGGCGATCGGTGGTATCGGTAAAAGCCACCTGGTCCGTGAAATCGACGCCCTTGGTGGCGCGATGGGCCTGGCGACAGACCGCGCCGGAATACAGTTCCGCGTTCTCAATGCGCGCAAGGGACCTGCTGTCCGCGCGACACGTGCTCAGGCCGATCGTGTGCTCTACCGCAGCGCCATTCGGGAAACACTGGAGCGCCAGGAAAAACTGCACATATTCCAGCAGTCGGTCGACGACCTGATCATCAGCGGTGAGCGCGTCATCGGTGCACGCACACAGATGGGCGTCGATTTCCTCGCGGATCGCGTTATTCTCACCACCGGTACCTTCCTCGGCGGCAAAATTCACATCGGGCTGGAAACGTCGGCTGGCGGTCGCGCAGGCGATGCGCCTGCCAATGCGCTCGCTCAACGACTTCGCGCACTACCCTTCCGGGTCGCCCGGCTGAAAACCGGAACGCCGCCGCGAATCGATGCCCGATCGGTCGACTTTGCCCGACTTCAGGAACAATGGGGTGACCAGCCTGAGCCGGTGATGTCCTTTCTCGGCGATAGCGCGATGCACCCAGAGCAGCGCTGCTGCTGGATTGCCCAGACTAACGCGAACACCCACGACATCATCCGCAGTGGTCTTGACCGGTCGCCCATGTACTCGGGTGTTATCGAGGGTGTGGGTCCGCGGTATTGTCCGAGCATTGAAGACAAGATACATCGCTTTGCGGACAAGACATCCCACCAGATCTTTCTGGAACCCGAGGGTCTGACGACTAACGAGCTGTATCCGAACGGGATCTCCACCAGCCTGCCCTTCGATATCCAGGTATCACTGGTACGCTCTATTGCCGGGCTGGAGGATGCGATTATCACGCGGCCCGGATATGCCATCGAATACGACTTTTTCGATCCGCGCGACCTGCGACACTCGCTCGAGACGCGCGCAGTGCAGGGCCTGTACTTTGCCGGCCAGATCAACGGTACAACCGGTTACGAGGAGGCGGCCGCGCAGGGGCTGCTGGCCGGTATCAATGCAGCGCTGGCGTCACGTGGTGAGGAACCCTGGTGTCCGCGACGTGACGAAGCATATATCGGGGTGCTGGTAGATGATCTTATCAGCATGGGTACCCTGGAACCCTATCGCATGTTCACCTCGCGCGCCGAGTATCGCCTGCTGTTGCGCGAGGACAATGCTGACCTGCGGCTCACTGCTCACGGGCGTCGCCTGGGGCTGGTGAGTGATGCCCGCTGGCAGACATTCGAAGAGAAACGCGAGGGGATTGAACGGGAGCAGGTCCGCTTGCGGCAGCACTATGTGCAGGCGGGTAGCCCGCAGGCCCGGCAGCTGAAAGCGCGTCTTGGCAGCGAGCTCACACGCGAGTATTCCCTCGCCGATCTCCTGAAGCGACCGGAAATCGAGTACGCGCACATAGCGCCGCTGTTTGAGGGAGCAAGCGCTGATCCGCAGGTGGCAGAGCAGGTCGCCATCCAGGCCAAATACGCCGGGTACATCGAGCGGCAGCAGGCGGAGATAGAGCGCATGGTGCGATTCGAGTCTCTGCGCCTGCCAGAAACACTGGATTACGATACCGTAGAGGGGCTCTCGCACGAAGTGCGTCTAAAGCTGGCCGATGCACGACCGGAAACCCTCGGCCACGCCGGCCGTCTGCCCGGTGTTACCCCTGCAGCGGTATCGCTACTGCTGGTGCACCTCAAAAAATCCGGTGTTGACCCCGCCGGGGCCGCACCCCACGCGCGCAAAAGCGCCTGACGTGAGTCGTGGCAGGGAAGTCGGGATCCTGACGGACGGATGCCGGCGGCTCGGGGTGTCGACACCGGACGGCGCGCTCGAGACACTTCTGGATTATCTTGATCTTCTGGACAAGTGGAATCGCGCTTACAACCTGACTGCTATTCGCATCCGCAGCGATATGCTGGTCCGGCACCTCCTCGATAGTCTGTCGGTGCTGCCTCATCTGCAGGGAAACCGTTTTCTGGATGTGGGCAGCGGCGCGGGACTTCCGGGTATCCCCCTGGCTATTCTTGAGCCTGAGCGGCAGTTTGTGCTGCTCGACAGCAACGGCAAGAAAACCCGCTTTCTTTTCCAGGTGCGTCTGGCGCTGTCACTGGACAACGTCGAGATCGTCGATTCCCGTCTCGAGAACTATCGTCCGGCGCAGCCGTTTGACGGGGTCCTCTCGCGTGCCTTTGCATCCCTCCCCGACATGGTTACTCTGTGCACTCCTCTGCTGCGGGACGGAGCCCGCCTGTATGCGATGAGGGGGGTAGCCGGTGAAGATGAGACCCGTAGCCTGCTGCGGTCCGGAATGCAGGCGCATTGTGAGCACCTGGATGTGCCGGGACTGGATGAGCCGAGAAGCCTCGTGACGATTTACCCGCCGGGCAAGGTGCCGGCCGACGTGGCAGCGACCACATGACACTCAGGGACAGACAGTTGCCACGCATCATAGCGATAGCGAATCAGAAGGGCGGCGTCGGCAAGACGACCACCTGCGTCAACCTAGCGGCATCGCTGGCGGCGATGAAACAGCGCGTGCTGCTGGTGGATCTTGATCCCCAGGGCAACGCCACCATGGGGAGCGGTGTCGACAAATATGCCGTTGAGCAGAGCATTTACGATGTTCTGGTTCATCGCACTCCGGTCAGCGAGGTAGCGCAGCCTGCCGGTGAGTCGGGCTTCCATGTACTCCCTGCCAACGGGGATCTGACCGCGGCCGAAGTGCAGCTGATGCAGGTGGAGGGGCGCGAACGGCGGCTGCGGGCGAGTCTTGCGACTGCTGCCCCGGATTTTGACTACGTTCTTATTGACTGTCCTCCATCTCTCAACATGCTCACGCTGAACGGACTGGTGGCCGCCGACGGCGTGCTTATCGCCATGCAGTGTGAGTACTACGCCCTCGAGGGCCTGTCCGCCCTGATGGATACGATCCGGCGGGTTGCGGACAGCGTCAACACCTCGCTGCAGGTCGAGGGTATACTGCGCACCATGTATGATCCGCGCAACAGCCTGACCAATGATGTGTCGTCACAGCTGCATGGTTATTTTGGCGACAAAGTCTATCGTACGGTGATTCCGCGCAATGTCCGTCTCGCCGAAGCACCCAGCCACGGCTTGCCTGCCATGTACTATGACCGTTACTCCCGCGGTTCGCGTGCCTACATGGCCCTTGCGGGAGAGATTATCCGGCGGGAGGAGCAGCGGCTTGCGGCGGATCTCGGAGTGGCGGCAGACAGGGCGATGCCATGAGCAGTCGAAAACGCGGCCTGGGGCGTGGCCTGGACGCCTTGCTGGCCTCCGCCAACACGGCATCTGTGCGTACTGACGAGCCGCTGGTCGACGAGACGGGCGTAGACGGGCAGCTGAAATCGGTACCGGTTGACCTGATACAGCGAGGCAAGTACCAGCCGCGACGCGATATCGAGCCGGAAAGCCTGCAGGAGCTGGCCGACAGTATACGCGCGCAGGGGCTGATGCAGCCTATTGTCATCCGGCCCGTATCCGACAAGCGCTATGAGATCATTGCCGGTGAACGTCGCTGGCGTGCGGCCCAGCTGGCGGGTCTGGACGCGATCCCGGCAATGGTCAGGGATGTTGGCGATGATACAGCCATTGCGATGGCACTGATCGAGAACATCCAGCGAGAGGACCTTAACCCTATCGAAGAAGCCGCGGCGCTGCAGCGGCTGCAGACGGAATTCGAGCTGACCCAGCAACAGGTGGCCGAGGCGGTTGGCAAATCCCGTTCCACGGTTGCCAACCTTCTGCGCCTGATGGCTCTGCAGCCCAATGTCCGTCGGCTGCTAGAGCATGGGGACCTCGATATGGGGCATGCGCGCTGCCTGCTGGCGCTCGAGGGCGAGACCCAGTCGCATGCCGCGCGGACCGTTGTCGGACGGGGGCTCTCGGTGCGACAAACGGAAGCGCTGGTGCGGCAATGGCAGGCCAGTGCGCAGGGCGAGGACAAGGCGACGCCGACGATTGATCCGAATATCCGACAGCTGCAGGACGAGCTGTCGGATAAACTGGGTACCCCGGTCAACATTCAGCACGGTGCGGGGGGCAAGGGCCGGCTGGTTCTCAACTACAGCAGTCTGGATGAACTCGACGGTATACTGGCGCATATCAAGTAAAGAAATCGTTCCCTGACACATACTAGATGTGCGCTGCTACAGCGCCACCTATTCCATATGTAGTATGGCCACGCGAAAGCGGCAGGGACAAGCACAGCCGCCGTTGCGGATGAAGTTGAACGCAGCCAACTTTCTCCCTATAATGCGCGCGCCGAAACGAGGACACACTCGCGTGGCTGACGGCAAGCAAAAATGTGCCGGTGACAATGGGAACAGAGTCCGGCGAAGGCCGCCGCCAGTGCACTTTATTACACTGACGCAGCTGGCTGTCCTCCTCCCTTCCCTTGCCGCTGTCGCCTGGTTGTCTGACCGCACCAGTGTCATGTCGTTTGCTGCCGGGGCAGCAGTCTGTATCCTGCCCCAGGCGTGGTTTGCCCTGCTGGTATTCGGTTTCCGGCAGCGTCGATCCCTGCAGCGGGCGGCGCGGGGGGCCTACGCGGCACACGCCGGCAAGTTCTTGTTGAGCGCGGTGGGATTTGCCCTCGTGTTTGCGCTGCAACGGCCGGTCAGTGCGCCGGCGGTGTTCGCCGGGTTCGGCGTTATGTGGCTGCTGCAGACAGTGGGATCAGCACGGTTGCTGAACGCGGGTTACTGAGTCGGC
>Ga0209936_1000031_pt1 | contig 97778 bp, 83 predicted proteins | sample SalPonR1_A_D1_MG_FD_185694 | JGI IMG/M metagenome (GOLD analysis project Ga0209936, IMG submission 185694) | Salt pond soil microbial communities from South San Francisco under conditions of wetland restoration - Salt Pond MetaG R1_A_D1_MG... ...
CAACAAATAAAAATCGGATTGTTATGACAGAGAAAAATGAATTCGAGGAAGATGAGTTCGTTCCCAAAGGCGCAATGGTCTTTTTTATCATCATGATTGTGATGTTTACAGTCATGTGGTTTTCACTATACTTTGAACTTTTGGGGAGGAGTTAACTATGGGAAAATCAGAAAAATGGGCACTTGGAATAAGCGGTTTACTGCTTTTCGTTTTTTTGGGAGCAATCGTATACGCGTCAGCCGCGCGCGGTATAGAAGTACCAACCTGTATAACGGATGTTGAACCTTTCGATACCGATACCTTGTTCCAGGTCGGTGAAAATCAGTATGAACTTCAGATGGTTGCAAGAATGTGGGCCTTCCAGCCTTCAACAATTGAGCTTCCGGTAGGAGCTGAAGTTGACTTGTATCTCACATCCCAGGATATCATTCATGGCTTTCATGTAGAAGATACCAACCTGAACCTGATGGCGGTTCCTGGTGCTATTAATTACATGAAGGTTACATTTGATAAACCCGGCACATTCTTTTTTGCATGCCATGAATACTGTGGCGCTGCACATCATACCATGGCAGGCCGGTTTGTGATTACTGAACCCGAAACTCAAACCGGAGCCCAGCCATGAGTTCAGATACTTTCCGATTCTCAAAGTCAGAAAAGAACCTGATGGCCGTACTTGTGGTGCTGCCAATGATTATGCTCTTTGCCGGTGTATACGGCGGATTTATGCAGACCCTTTTCAGGGCAGGTATCCTTCAGAGTGATCCTTTTATGGGTCCGGATTATTACAAAGGTCTTACCCTGCACGGTGTACTGAATGCTATTGTTTTCACTACTTTTTTTGCTGTGGCTTTTGGTAATGCAATAATACCTTATGCTCTTAAAAAATCAATGAATGTAAAAATTGCCTGGATTTCAGGCATCCTGATGCTCATTGGTTCAGTTATGGCAGCAGTCACCATTCTTGCCGGTGAAGCCAGTGTGCTCTATACATTTTATCCGCCGCTAAAGGCAAGCCCGTTTTTTTACGTCGGGCTGACACTGCTTGTTGTGGGTTCATGGGTCGCTTTTTTTAACTGGGTACCTATGTACCTGGAATGGCGAAAGGAAAATCCGGGAAAGAAAACCCCGCTGGCTGTTGTGGGTATGTTTACCACATTTATTGTATGGTTTATTGCCACACTGCCGGTCGCTTTCGAAATCCTGGTGTTACTCCTGCCCTGGTCGCTGGGCATAACGCAAGGTGTGAATGTGATGTTGGCCCGAACACTCTTTTGGTTCTTCGGTCACCCGCTGGTCTATTTCTGGCTGTTGCCTGCCTATGTGATGTTCTACACATTTTTACCAAAACTTTCCGGCGGAAAACTCTATTCCGACATGGCCGGCCGGCTGACATTCATGCTTTTTATTATCTTTTCCATACCCGTAGGCACACACCACCAGTATATGGATCCTGCTATCGGATCGCAGTGGAAATTTTTGCATATGATATTCACATTCGGGGTCGCTTTTCCAAGTTTAATTACTGCTTTTACAATTGCGGCTACATTAGAATATGCAGGCAAATTAAATGGCGGCAAAGGTCTGTTCGGATGGATGTTTAAACTGCCCTATTTCGACAAAGAACGATGGATGTTTTCATACCTGATAGCTGGTTTGATCATCTTCATCTTCGGCGGAATCAGCGGAATCGTAAATGCATCCTATCAAATGAATACCGCCGTCCATAATACAGCTTGGGTACCAGGGCACTTTCATCTCACACTTGCCGGACCTGTGATCCTCGCATTTCTTGGCGGCAGTTTATACCTGGTTAAGGAGTTCATGCAGAAGGATGTAAAACTAAAAGGATTTATAACATCCGTTCCCTATATCTGGATGATTGGTGTGGCAATGTTTTCCTGGGGAATGATGCGAGGTGGACTTTTAGGAATGCCGAGACGGACCAATATGGGTGCCACCTATGCCAACCCGGATAGCGGCCTGTATCAGCCGGACTGGATGATGTATGTGGATATAAGTGTAGTCGGAGGTGTGTTGATGACATTAGCCGTTGTAATATTTGTAGGCGCCTTTTTTATAACCGTGTTTTCAAAAAGCACAGCTGCCGAAGAAGATCCTGTTATAACCCTGCCACTGTCCGATCCTTATCATGATGAACCTGCACTTTGGCTCAGAAATTTCAAACCCTGGATTATTGTTGCAGTAATACTGATCGTACTGGCATATACACCTGTTCTTTACGATGTATTGAGAAGTACCTACTCCAATTCACCGCCATATTCACCCGATAACCCTGTTCCGGAACGAATAATTGAGTAGTTTTTTTCAATATATAAGCCACACAAGGCTTAAGTAAATAATCCCTGAGGTCAATTAAAGAATTAGTTGACCTCACTTTTTTTCATTCATCGTATTTTTGCCGGAGGGCATATTTAAATTCTCAAAAATAAATCCAGTCAGATTAATCAGAATGTACAGACAGGTTTTTTTATCAGCTTTACTTCTCACTCTAATCTTTTCAGCATGCGACCGTTTGTCTGTGAAAGACAACATTTCGGATGAATCATTTGAACTTGTAAATCAAAATGGAGAGAATGTAACTTTTCCGGACGATTATACAGGTTCAACACTGCTGATCGGTTATGTATATACCAAATGCCCCGATATCTGCCCGGTTATCACATACAATATGCGTGATGTGTATGAGAAGCTCGGAGAGGGTGAAAATATTCAATTTGTAAGCGTCTCTTTCGACCCGACTCGCGACACTCCTCAAATTCTTTCCCAATATGCTGAAAGCTATAAAATAGATCACAGCAACTGGCACCTTTTGACGGGTGACCGTGACACGGTAGATCAGCTTCTGGAAAGACTGGAAATTGCTGTGGTTAAAACACCCACAAGATTTACGGATGACGGTGAAGCTGTTTACTTCCTGGATCATACAGACAGAGTGACGCTAATTGATGAAAAAGGAAATCTGAGAAGAAACTATTACGGCAGTGAGTTAAATTCGGATGAAGTTTTATCCGATATAAAAACTGTAATGAACCAGGATAATTGAAAATAAAAACCTGTATATTGAATGTTGTCTAAGCAGATAATGTTTTAAACAAACTAATGAAAACCAACAAACGAAAAACTATAGCGGATATTTACATATGAAAATTTCAAAATATTTTTCAATGATTATACTTCTTGTTGCTTTTACAGCAGCATGTGGGGGCGGAGAAACACAAGAACAGGAACAGGAGCAAACAGCACCGGCAGAAGAGACGACAGCTGATGACGGAGTAAGAACAATTGAACTTATAGGTATTGACGACCTTCGGTTTGTTGTTGAGTCCGATGATATCGAAGGTGTACAAACCGGTGAACAGCGTGGTATGAGGTATGAAGTAGAGAGCATAACTGCATCACCAGGTGAAGAACTCAGGATTGAATTGACGACAGTCAGCAACTTGCCACCAACAGCCATGTCTCATAATTTTGTGCTGCTAACTGCAGATGCAGATACAGACGAATTTGCAAGGCGATCATTAATGGCAAGCGAAAATGACTACATAGAACCCGAATTAACTGACTGGATTATTGCACATACCGAGATGCTTGGAAATGGCGAAACGGATTCAATTACCTTTACTGTACCTGAAGAACCCGGAGAGTACGATTTTATTTGCAGCTTCCCCGGACATTACGCCGGTGGTATGTACGGTACATTGATTGTTGAATAACTGTTCTCCTTTCAATCTTTTCTTTAACTTAAAAGCCCTGTTCGTCAGGGCTTTTTTTTATTCCGATCATTACATTTTCAATTAACAGCTGCTTGCAATGAAATCTTATTATGCCTTTCTATTATGTTTCCTTTTTTTTATTTCCTGCTCTTCAAAACCTGAGACAGTTGATGAGCTAAAAAAGGAAGTTGAAAAATTTATAGCCGGCGAACCGGGATACTTTGCAATTGAATTCCGATCCGTTCAGGAGCCTGATATTCAGTTTTCAATTCATGCCGATACTCTTTTCCATGCTGCAAGCACTATGAAAACACCTGTAATGGTTGAAGTTTATAAACAAGCTATGGAAGGAAAATTTGCACTGTCAGATTCACTTGAAATTAAAAATCTATTTACCAGTATTGTAGACGGATCTGAATTTTCGATTGATATCAGACCGGATTCAGATGACCCGATCGAAAAAATGATTGGCGAAAAGGAAACAATTTACAACCTGACGCATGCAATGATCACATATAGCAGCAATATTGCTACAAATATGATTATTGAGCTCGTGGGCGCTGAAAATACCACCGAAACTATGCGAGAGCTCGGAGCCCGTAATATTGATGTATTAAGAGGCGTCTACGACATGAAGGCATTTGACCGGGGCTTAAGTAATCGCACAACAGCCCGGGATCTGGCTGTTATCTTTGAACACCTTGCCAATGGTACGGCAGTATCACCGGATGCCGACCGGAATATGATTGAGATTCTGAAGGATCAGTTCTATCAGGATATTATACCTGCAAAGCTTCCCAATGACACAGAAGTTGCTAACAAAACCGGTTCAATCGATGGGGTTGAACACGACTCCGGGCTGGTCTTTCTTCCTGACGGCAGATCTTACCTGCTGATTTTCTTATCAAAAGATCTGGAGAACGATCTCAGGGGTCGGGAGGTCGGAGCAGAAGTATCCCGGATGGTTTACGACTACATGACAAATGTGAAGTGAGTGAATGGAATGATGACTAATCAGGAGACTGTTATACATCTACAATTTGATATCGAATAAAAAATGGATTTTTAATAAAATGAAAGACAAGTCAAAATTTCCGGTTAAGGAAGCCAATACCTCGTACGACATTCACCCGCTGATCAAAAAAAGATGGAGCCCCAGAACATTTTCTGATAAACCGGTTGACAAAGAAATTTTACGGCAGATATTTGATGCGGCCCGCTGGGCACCATCTTCTTACAATGAACAGCCTTGGCGTTTCATCATTGCCACCAAAGAAGAACCTGAAGAGTTTGAAAAACTCAGTAAAGTGATGGTGGAATTCAACAGGAACTGGGCGTCCGGTGCACCGGTACTGATACTTACTGCCATAAAAAAAATCTTTGAGAAGAACGGTAAACCCAACCGTGTAGCGCTTCACGACCTTGGCCAGGCAGCTTCTTATCTGACATTCGAAGCCACAAGGCATAATTTATATGTCCACCAAATGGCCGGAATTGACCTTGACAAAGCCCGCGAACTCTTTAACATACCTGAAGATTATGAACCTGCTACAATGATTGCAATCGGTTACATCGGCGAACTTGACAATCTGCCCAAAAATTTGAAAGATGCTGAAACAGGTGAACGATCCCGCCTGGATATAGATGAAATCCTGTTTCGCGGCGACTGGGAAAGTAAAAAACCACTGTAAAGTTCCTGCCGGAATCTGTATTCTTTACACCACATTTATAAATTCTCTTGTATATTACAGATTGATTCAAAAAATTTTAAATTTCTGAAAACCGCACAATATGCAATATCTTGAATTTGAAAAACCAATTGCTGACCTGGAGAAAAAAATTGAAGAGCTAAACGACCTTTCCATTGATGATGAAGTTATCAAACCTGAGATTGAACGTTTAAGAAAAAAAGTCAACCAGCTCAGAGAGTCCATATTCTCAAATCTTACGCGCTGGCAGCGTGTTCAGCTTGCGCGTCATCCCGACCGTCCTTACACTCTTGATTATATCGAGCGGATCACTGAAGATTTTATCGAAATTCATGGCGACCGTTATTATAGTGATGACAAAGCCATAGTTGCCGGAACAGCTGTGATCGACGGACATTCAGTGATGATAATCGGCCATCAGAAAGGCAGGGATACAAAATCCCGCCAGTATCGTAATTTTGGAATGGCGAATCCCGAAGGCTATAGAAAAGCGTTCAGGCTGATGAAGCTGGCTGAAAAATTTGATATGCCGGTTGTCACACTTCTGGATACACCCGGGGCTTATCCGGGACTGGAAGCAGAAGAGAGAGGTCAGGCCGAAGCTATTGCCAAAAACTTAAAACTGATGGCAACGTTAAAAGTGCCAATTATTACAATTATCATTGGAGAAGGGGCAAGCGGCGGAGCAATTGGTATCGGTATGGGGAATGAAGTTTACATGATGGAAAATACCTGGTATTCAGTAATTGCGCCGGAATCCTGCTCTTCTATTCTCTGGAAAACCTGGGATTATAAAGAACAGGCAGCATCTGCACTTAAACTTACGGCTCCGGATCTTCTTGAAATGAAAATCATCGATGGCATTATACCCGAACCTCTCGGTGGTGCCCATCGCGACTATAAAGCTTCGGCAGAAGCCGTGAAAATTCAGATTTTGAAAAGTCTGAAAAAACTAAAAAAGATTAAAGCCGATAAGCTGGCCGACCAGAGAATTGAGAAATATTCAGCCATGGGTGCATGGAAAACGGCAGAAAGTGCAAGTAACGCAAAGTCGTAAGGGGAATGAAATTTCCCGATAAAAAACCACTCAGCTCTTATACACATATTCTCAGAAGCAGGTATGGAGAAACAGACCAGATGGGATATGTATACTATGGCCGCTATCTTGAATATTTTGAAGTTGCGAGAACAGAGATGATCCGTGCTCTTGGCTTGCCCTATAAAAAAATGGAGAGCGAAGGCATTATGCTGCCGGTTATACATGCAGAAGTAGATTATCACTCTCCGCTCTTTTACGATGAAGAGTTACATATAGCTGTTACTGTATATGATAAACCAGTGGTTAGGCTTGATACATGGTACAAAATTTATACAGAACGTTCTGAAATTCCGCATGCAACCGGTCGTGTAACACTCTGTTTCATGGATAGAGTAAAACGAAAACCGTGCAGAGCACCCGGGTATTTCCTGGATCGTATTGAAAAGATTTCCGGTACGTAGAGATGCGAAACAGAAAGTTCTACCTATTTGTTTTAGCAGGACTCCTGTTTTTGGTTCTACTGTCGATGGGAAACGGCATCTGGGGAAAAAGCGGATATGACTACAATATGATCTACCGTACATTTGGATCTGTTTGTCATCAGATTCCCGACAGATCCTTCAAAATTAACGATGTGCAAATGGCCGTAAATACCCGTTGTTTCGGTATATTTACCGGATTGCTGGCCGGCTGGATTCTGATTCCTTTTTTGGCTAAAATCACCAAAGAAAAAAAATGGCCTGAGATTTTACTTGGTGTTGCACTGGTTTTGCAAATATCCGATTATACAGGTAATATGTTAGATATATGGGAAAATACAAATGAATCACGTTTCGCTTTGGGGTTTCTGCTTGGTTCGGCAGCCTCTGTTTTTTTATCTGATACCTTTTTAACTGGAAATAAAAAGAATGGAAATCATGAATGATCCACAACAAAATACCGAAAACAGTTCCGACAGTTACTGGCCTTCTGTTCTTCTTGCAGGTGGCATATTTGCAATTATAAGCTTTGTTCTTGGTCTTATTTTCAGTTACTCTCAGTTCAACTCAGAGCCATCCGGCACCCTCATTTCCCCGATTATGATAGGGAATGGAGTTGTATGTCTCGCAACAGCTTTTGCAGGCATGCTTGGGGTATGGCATTATACAAAAGAGGTAACTCAATCTTTAAAGCTGGGCAAAGGTGCTTTAATCGGGTTCTTCTCAGGCGCATTCGTTATCATTTTCAGCACACTTTTGAATGAAATCTGGACGTATATCGATCCCTCCTATACGGAAAAACTAATAGAAAGCTTTGTAGCAAACTACGAAGCTATGGATATGCCCGAAGAGACAAAAAACACAATGATTGATGCTACGGTTGAAAGTATCCGGGATCAGAATATGCTAACCACAATGCTGACAGGTATACCGCTTTACGGGCTGCTTAACCTCATAACAGGTATGATCGGTGTTAAATTATTCGCATCCAGGGAGGATGATGAATTTTAAATAAAACAAATTATCCATCTGCCCGTATCAATTATTGCATCTGAATATTTTTCAGAGCTGCTTTACTATTATTTATCCTGACTCTTAATAATGACATATTTTAACGGAGACTCCGAACCTCATTCCGAAATACAACCTCAAAGCTGGGTTGAACGAAACGGTTTTGCCGAATGGGCAGTTGCAGTACTTTGGCTTGTGGCAGCCTTTATCCTTTTCCAGGTACTTGCGGGAATTGTTGCAGTCGGACTCATTGCTATAACTGAAGGTCTACCCTCGGCAGCTGAAGCACAATCGGTGATGATGGAAAGACTCGATCTTGTATTTATCGGGAATTCAGCGGGCCAAATTCTGTTTCTAGGTCTTGCAACGTTATTGATCGTTAAACTTCATGTGTCGAATAATAATCGGTCAGGGTATTTAAGATTTAACCTGCAAAACGATACTGGCCTATTTGTTACCCTCTCTGCCGTTTTGTTTATCGTAATCCAGCCTGCCATCTGGTACCTGGGTTATCTCAATTCACTGATTCCCATGCCGGACTCATTTTCCGAATTGCAGCAATCTCAATACGAAATGATTGAGAACTTTTTACGTTCAGACGGCGCGATGATGCTTGCACTTTTTCATATTGGATTGGTGCCGGCTGTTTGTGAGGAAGTGCTCTTTCGGGGTTATGTAATGCGTGCCTTTGAAAAAAGCTGGGGGATTTGGACAGCCATTATTGTTTCCGGCCTGATGTTCGGATTATATCATATGCAGCTGGCAAACCTTCTGCCGCTTGCAACCCTCGGAATTTTACTGGCTCTGGTAACCTGGCTCAGCAACAGTATTCTGCCGGCAATTTTTGCTCATTTTGTCAATAACGGAGGTGCTGTAGTACTTGCCACATTTTTTCCCGATGTGGTGTTTGCTGATATAAGCCCGGAGACAGCTCCTCCTGTATGGATGCTTATTTTAAGCCTTTTACTCTCAGGTGGCATAATCAAATTTTTATATGATCGTTCTACATCCAAAACAAGATAACTATGGGACTATTTGACGGACCAAAATCGAGCGATATTAAAAACTGGGTCTGTGTTATGGAACGCGGCACGGATTACGAAATAGAATTGGCACGCACGTTTCTCGCCAGTCTGAAAATACCATCCAATATATTATCTAAACGGGACAGGGCTTACAGTCTGAATATTGGTGAAACGTCCATGGTCTACCTCTATGTACCAAAAGAATTTGAAAAAAAAGCAAGAGAAGTGCTGTCAGATCTTGACAGGGATTTAAGTAATGAATATCCGGATGATGAAGATGTCGAAAATTCAGTGCAGTGAGTGAACTTGCCAAAAGAATTATCGTTGCAGTACCTGCTGCCGCTTTTTTCATATGGGTGGTTTTATTAGGTGGCATCGCATTTGATATTCTGTTCGGATTGTTAACTGCACTGGTGATTTGGGAAATTTCCCGCATGTTTAGAAAAGCTAACAACACACCCTACTATTCGATTGTTATCCTCACAGCCTCCCTTATTCTTTTCTATAATTTTATTCCGCCAAGAATACTGATATCCTTCGCAATACTCTTCGCTTTGATTACAATCTACGCACTCCTTTCGGATCATGCCTTTGCCCGGCCCTGGCTTACTTCGGTTTTTACCGGATTTTACCCTTCGGCCGGTTTCCTTGCAGTTTTACTAATTCGCAACAGCCTGGAAGGAATTTCCGGTTTCTGGATAACACTTGCGCTTCTTCTGATGATCTGGGGAAACGATGTATTTGCTTACTTTGGCGGAAAAACGCTCGGGAAACATCAGCTGGCACCCAATATCAGTCCCAAAAAAACCTGGGAAGGTTTCTGGTTTGGCTTTTTAGGTGCCGCTACGGGATTGGCCATTGTAATGCTTTCAACCGATTTACTCCCTTTTGATGTTTTGCAGGCAGCACCTTTTATTGCAATTATCAGTGTTTTTGGACCTCTCGGAGATCTTCTCGCAAGCCGGCTGAAGCGAATTTCAGATGTAAAAGACTCCTCAAACCTGATCCCCGGTCATGGTGGTTTTTTTGATCGATTTGATGCACTGATTTTAACAGCTCCATTTTATTATTTTTATTTACTGCTGATACTTTAATTTTACTGCTGGAAATGCCGCAATTTTATATACGCACAAAAATAACTGCACTGAGCCTGAAACACGCTTTTACCATTTCACGGGGTACAAAATCAGTTGTAGGAAATGTTATAATCACACTAACAGCAGATGGTGTATCAGGCTTCGGGGAAGCAGCACCTAATAAAAGATACAATGAAGATGCAGAGCTGGTTCAGTCGTACATAAATAAGATTGCTCCGGGCGGAATGATGAAGATTGATTCTCTTGAAGATCTTCTTCTGCAAATGAAAGGTACAGGGAAGCATACAGCATCTGCAGAAGCCGCACTTGAGATGGCGTGGTGGGATTGGTTTGGTAAAATCAGAGATCAGCCTTTATGGAAACTCTGGGGCGCCGAAAAGCCTGAAACGCCGGTAACTTCCTTTACGATCGGAATTGATGAACCCGACATTATGCAGCAAAAAACTCTTGAAGCTGAAAAATACCCGGTTTTAAAAGTGAAGCTCGGCAGCCGTAATGATCGCGAAATTATTACGTCGCTCCGGGCGGTATCTGATAAACCGATTCGTGTGGATGCCAACGAGGGCTGGACGTCAACGGATACGGCAAAGAAGATGATCTCATTTCTGGCAGATCAAAATATTGAATTTGTGGAACAGCCAATGCCCGCAGGATGTCACTCAGAAATGAGAGCATTAAAAGACTATTCTCCGATCCCGCTCATTGCGGATGAAAGTTTCCGCGGCAGCGAAAATATTGATGATCTGAAAAGGGAGTTTCATGCAATCAATATTAAACTTATGAAAATTGGCAGTTTGAAGAGAGCTCAACATGCAATCAGCCTGGCTCATAAAGCAGGGCTGGATGTGATGATTGGATGTATGATCGAAAGCTCAATTGCTGTTTCGGCCGGTGCACTTCTCAGTTTATATGCAGATATAGCTGACCTTGATGGGTTTTTGCTGATTCAGGAAGATCCGTATAAAGGGTTAAAACTTACGGAACAGTGCCGGGTACAGCTATCTTATAAGCCGGGACTTGGAGTTGAACCAAAAGAATAAACCCTGTATCGATGGATTATTCTTTTGCTATTCAATAGATTCATTTAAATTGATCTAATGACTGATACCCGATACAATAAATATAATAAGGGATAAAAAATTATGAATGATGAAAAACAAATACTTATAACAGGTGGTACCGGTTTTATTGGTTCTTATCTCAGGAATATACTTTTAAGACAAGGACACTATCTGACCATAATTACCCGCACTCCCGGCAAATATGAAGAAGAACATGCCGAAAATCAAAAATTTGTATCGTGGTCTTCCAACTTGGTTTCATTACTCGAAGAGACAGATTATGTAATAAACCTGGCCGGTGAAAACCTGTTCGGGCAGCGCTGGACAAAAGAAGTGAAAGATAAAATTTATAACAGCAGAATCAATACAACACGAAAACTTGTGAATTCCATGAAAAAATGTGAAAATCCTCCTTCACTTTTTATTTCGGGTTCAGCAGTTGGCTACTATGGTGATTCCGGGGAGAAAGTGCTGGATGAAGATTCGGCTTCCGGTAACGATTTTCTTGCCAAAGTCTGTTTCGACTGGGAAGCTGAAGCTGAGAAGGCATTTTCAGCTGGTATCCGCGTGGCTATACCGAGAATTGGTATTGTTCTTGAGGAAGACGGCGGAGTGGTTGAAAAGATGAAATTACCCTTTCAGTTTTTTGCAGGCGGCCCTCTTGGAGATGGCCGGCAATATGTGCCCTGGGTGCATATGGAAGATCTCTGCCGCGCTATTCTCTATCCCATAGAAATTAATAATTTTAACGGCCCCTATAATGCGTGCTCGGCTAATCCTGTAACAATGAATGAGCTTGCAAAAACAATGGGAAAAGTGATGAACCGGCCCTCATTTTTCCGTGTTCCGGAATTTATATTAAAAACTGCCCTGGGTGAAGCAGCCGAGCCAATTCTTGCTTCTCTGCGAGTTCAGCCCAAAAGATTGCAAACAAGTGGTTTTGAATTTGAATTCGAAGAACTGGAAGAAGCTCTTGCCGACGTTCTTTAATCAAATCAAGAACCCTCTTTTATGAACTTCTCTGCACTAAAATCATCTACCCGGGTTCTGCCCGGAATATAGTCCATGCACGTAGACCATTGCGGGTATTGGCTATCAACTCATTGTTACCATCACCTGTAATATCAAATATAACCGGGTAGCTCATACCTGATGTGGGAAGATCAAAGAGACGCTCACCCGAGAGTATATCCCAGGCGTAGAGCCTGCCAAAACCGGCCAGTGCAACCAGGTTCTGGCGCTGATCTTTATTGATATCGGTAATAACCGGCTCATAATTGTTGTCGCTCGGCTGACCCAGGGTTTTGGTAAAACGCAACTCTCCCTTCAGGTTATATAAAAAGAGAGAGCCGTTTCTGCTCTGTAAAAGGAGAAGGTCTTCCCGGTAAAATTCATCATTTTCATCCTTCATCAGTGGTCTGTAAACTGTTGGAGTGTTATTCAATTCTGAATTTGAAACTTTCAGACTCTGAACTACAATCGAATCTGATTGAACGGTTTCTGAAAGTGAATCGGCAAAAATCGTTTCCATTCCCATTGCGTAAAGATTGCCATCAGACCCGGAAAGGAAGAGATGATCTGCGTGCATACTGGGCGATTTCAGAAGTGAAGATTCAAAAAATATTGGAAACCCGTTTTTTAACTGTCCATTAATACTCCAGGCATGCAGTATATTTTCAGAAACAGCAAACACGGTTCGCTCATTCATAAATGCTTCAATAAGCGGCGTTGAAGTCAGCGGGGTATTAGTGGTACGAGGCCAGCCATTGATAGCTTCTCCCCGCGAATTCAAAATATGAAGCCTGCGGTCGGCGGTAGCCACAATCATTTCAGCAACTCCATTCCTGGTAACATCCATCACCTGAAGCGGGGTTATGATCTCCTCACCGAGATTTACGGGGAAGTTGGGCAACAGGATCCCTGTATCATTCCAGGCATATATCTTGTCACCGGCGGCTATCATCACCACATTCTGGCTATTCCCATACCAATCGAATATCACCGGCGACCCTATTGGCTTATCCGATTCAGTGGAAGTCTGCGTTACGATTGTTCCGTCAGCAGCTAAAACATATACTGAACCGGTTTCAGTAGCAAAAATAACCTCTTCTCTGCTGCTGCCACTCAAATTGGCAAAAACAGGTTCTCCTGTCAGATCTGCCCCGCCGATTGGAAATACCCATTGCTCGCGATATGGCTGATCAAATGTTTCGAGCTGATAGGCAGATACTGCTACTTCTGCCGGACCCTGCTCATTGTTTCTGGTCGTTGTTACAGAAAGGATGTCAAACCCGGAAAGAAGTGCGCCCAAACGATTTTGCGGTTTCAGCCATGGTGCTATATAAGGTGCAAATTTGGATGCATCCACATAGAGAATGGAACTGATTTTTTCCGGCTGATCACTTCGTAAATCCATGTACTGATCTTCATAAAAAATCACCCTGCGACGGCTCACATCAGCTTCCACACTTTCCGCAAGCCCTTTTCTTCTTGCCAGTGCAATTGCGTCATTATTTACAATAGTTAAATAGAAATTTTGCAGTGAACTCATCTCCCCGGCAAATAACAATCCTGCCTGTTCACTCTGTATGAAGTACGTAGACTCATCTTTTGTAATCAGTTCGTTTGCAGCAAGGGTATCAAGAACAGCAGCAAGGCGGCTTCTGTTTGACAGCTCCCGTAAAAAAAGAAATTCACTTGTGCTCAAAGCACCCGATTCGGCAAATGCTGTAAACGCAGTCTCATCCCCAAGACTTTCTGCCAAATTTTTCCAGACATCGGTATTTTGCATTAAATATGAATCAAGAAAGTTCGGGGCTGAAGCAGTTTGTTCATCAGGATAGGGTATTTTTCGTGTCGGGAACCTGTAAAGATAAAAAGCCGCCGCATTTGCCGGCACATACCTGTCGAGCAAGGGTTCACGTGCAACTCCCGATAGTGATCGAACCAGTGGTTTTTCATCACTCTCTATCTGAAAATCACCTTTCAGCTGCCAGGTCCATCCGCCATCATCACCACTGTTATATTTGAAATCAATTGGAGTTGTACCTTCAAATGCATTCATCACAAAAGGCCTGAATTCAACTTTTGCCAGTTGCTGAATCCACGTATCCAGTGCCGGGGTATTGAGAATAATTGATTTTGCCTGTAATTCACTCCCGGAAACCCGAAACCGCTTTGAACTGTCAGAAAGAGCCCGAATCGAATTTTCCAGCGCAAGACTCGACTCCGACAATAGAAAGTAGTTCTGCAGCTGAACGGCATATAGCGTTTTAGTTGTGGTAAAAAGTTTTTCTATGGTATAACCTGAAAATTCATAGTTGTTTTGAACAAACGGCCGCTGGTATTTTTTCTTTATTTCACTTACCAATGTTCCATTTTCAGGTAGTATAGAAATCCATACAGGCTTCAAGTCGGTTGAAGTATCAGGATAGAGCAGAATTGCTCTTAAATTGCTTTTGCTTGTGAGCCTTTCGTCAATTTCACCAATTACCTGAACCGTAGATGAAGTAATATCATCCAGGACAGGGAAAAAGGGTAAATTCAATGCTTCTTCAACGGTAGTGTTATCATCAGGGATAATTATAAGCAGTGCTTCATTTGGAATCACATCCTTCCACTCTATTTTTTTTTGCCCTACGCAACCCAAAAACGATAATGTGAAAAGAATAAAAATGGAATAAAAAAAACGGATCACAACTTTAATAATAAGTTTGTTGACAAATGGTTATAAGTGTAGTTTAGGTAATTCTGCTCTGTTTGTTCCTGCTTATACAGTTTTAAGCCGTGATAAAAACATGTATCATTAAAACGGTTTGGTCGTGCAAAAAGCTTGCAATCTGAATTTAATTAGACAAAGGTAAGAAATTTTCCCGATGAGTTTTTTAAATCCTTTTTTTTTAATAGCACTGGTTTCAATTGGCGTGCCCTTGCTGATTTACCTCCTGAATATTAAAAAGCCAAAAAGAGTGCGGTTTTCAACGCTGGCTTTTTTTGATGCTTTGAAAACAACATCTCTAAAACGCATAAAAATTAAACGCTGGCTGTTGCTTGCAATCCGTTGTTTAGCTGTTATTATGCTTGTGCTGGCTGCTTCAAGACCATTTTTACCGCCGCTTATGGGATTTGAAGGCGGAGACAATCAGCCCAAATCGATTGGAATACTTGTTGATAACAGCCCGAGCATGCAGCAGATTGACGCAAACGGACCCTATCTTGAACAGGCCATCACCACAGCATCTTCGATTGTTGGACTTGCAGGAAACAGTGACCGCATTTTTTTAGAAGTTACAAATGGAGAATCACTATTTTCACCCGGTCAGTCTGTTACAGGTGCCAATGCAGAGCTGAATGGTATTGAAGTGAGCAATTCCGGAAACTACATTTTACAGAGAATCAGGAACCTCGTAAATCGTCTTCAGGACTCTCCTGAACCTGTAAATATCATTTACCTGGTTACGGATGGACAATCCTCTCAATTCCTGGATTTTAATGATTTAAATGAAACATACGAATCCGTTGCAGTACAGCTTTTCAAAGTTGGCAATAATATTCAAAATAATGTTGCCGTAACAAAGGTCGAACTTGTAAACAGGCAAAACGGTAACCGCGAAACCGAGCTCGATGCTACCGTTCGTAATTTTGGCAGCAGTGATGCGCGAAATTATTTTTTAAGCCTCGAAGAAGACGGTGAACTGATTACTCAGCAGATTGTGAATCTGGATGCAAATTCAGAGGAGCAGTACCGGTTTGCCTACTCTCCCGGCGACAATGAAATGACACGGCTTACTGTGGTTCTGGAAGGTGATGAATATACATTTGATAACCGCCGGCACGTGGCAATTCAAAAACCCGAAAAACAAATGATCCTGGTAATACAGGATGAGAACAACCGCCGGTCTTTTCAAAGTTATTTAAATCCTCTTCTTGAAGCAGCCGTGGATCAGAACAGTTCTCTTGTGGTTGATTATTCTGAAATGAACTCCTCCCTGTTCAGTGAATTAAACAAGTATGACACAATTGTTCTGGACGGACTTGAGGAGATTCCCGAATATGCGGTACAAGAATTGATACAAACCATCCAGGAGGGAAAAGGTTTACTCTTTTTACCTTCTGCAAACGGAGATATTTCCAGCTATAACCGCCTTTTTCAATTTGCAGGTGCAGGCCGTTATACCGATGTTGTCGGAAGTTACGGTTCTTTCCAGGCCGTTGACAGATTATCTGTCTTGACTGAAGGGCATCCGGTTCTGGAGGAGATGTTTGAAAAACCCGAAGATGAACAGATCCGTATTAATGCCCCTGAAGTTTTTTATTACTACCAGTATGATGACAGAAACAGTTCTGCTGAAAAATTTGAAATAGCCGGAACTCAAACAGGTGAGTCGCTAATCACAGAATATAAAGTTGGAAATGGGATCATGGTGATTGCAGGAATCGGAAGTGATCCCGGCTGGTCGAACTTCCCGGTAAAACCGCTTTTTGCACCGTTGCTATACCAAACGGTTCTCTATCTCACAGCTGTGGAAAATCAGGGGTTGAAAAAACATACGCTCGGAAACACCTTTCGGACTGTACTGTCAAATAACCCCGGACAAGTGCAGCTGCTATATAATGAAACTGAAATATTACCGGAGTCTCAGCAAATTTACCGGGGCACACAAATCACGTATGATGCAGATGACTGGGAACCGGGATGGGCAACAGTTGTATATGATGAGAAAAAATTATTATTTGCGTTAAATCAAAATGCAATTGAATCCGATTTCAGAACGTTATCAACACAACAATTAAAGAACAGACTTGAAAATTCGTTTCCTGATTTACTGGCCGATCAAATAAACGGTGACACAGAATCTGCGGAAAGGCAAATTCAGTCCGCCTCGTTCGGCAGAGAGATTTGGTACTGGTTTATAATTGCAGCAATTGTTTTATTACTGGTCGAATCTGTTATATCCAGATCATACAAAGCAGAAACCATACAATGATACGTAATGAATTTATCTACTGATATTCACAGCATATTTGTGCTGGTGCTGGCACTGTTTACACTTGCATCAACTTTTTTGGCAGCTTATTCGATAGCCAATACACTCAGATTGCGCAATATCCGTATGAGCTGGAAACGAGGAAAATTAGCCGGGTATCCTGTTTTTTCCACATCATTCCTGGCCGTATCTCTTATTATGGCCGGTATTGTTTATATGAATGGATTAAATCAATACTACATTATATCGGCTTGTTACATATGGATAAGTATCAGCTGGTTTACATCAAGTTATCTCGCATCACTCAGCTTTATATCTGACTACGGTATTGTTAAAAATATAAATGACCCTTCTCAGACTGTAGCCTGGCATCAAATCACTGATCTCGTGGAAAAACAGTCAAAGAACGGGTCAACTATTCTGTTTATGTATCAAAAAAAAATAAATTCAGAACAGCGGCTTCCCGAACTTGTGCGGCTTGAACTATTTGTGCCGGATGAAAAAGAGGCCACATTTCAAAAAATATTACACTATAAACTTGGTAACACAATAGAAAATTTAACAGGCAAATCTATCGACGTAAAAACATTTGAATAAAATTTTAAGGTTATACCCTATTGATTGAAGACGTACAAAACTCACTTGTTAAAGAAAGAGCGCTGCTTATTGGTATTTACGGAGCTGATACAATGCGCTGGCAAGCTGAAGAATATATTGAAGAGCTGAACTTGCTCGCGGATACGGCTGGTGCTCAAACCGTAGGAAAATTATTACAAAATCGTGTTTATCCTGATCCCGCTACCTACGTCGGGAAAGGAAAGCTGCAGGAACTGAAACATATCGTCGGAGATGAAAATGTTGATACCCTCATTTTTGATGATGATTTATCGGCAACTCAGATCCGTAATATCGAAAAAAGTTCCAAGGCCAAAGTATTAGACAGGAGTGGCCTGATTCTGGATATCTTTGCTTCCAGGGCAAAAACAGCGGCCGCTAAAACGCAGGTTGAACTTGCCCAGCTTCAATACGTTCTGCCTCGCTTAACCCGTTTCTGGACTCACTTATCACGGCAAAAAGGAGGTATTGGCACCAAAGGTCCCGGCGAAACTCAAATTGAGACAGACCGGCGACTCATCGGGCAGCGAATATCCACTCTGAAAGAGAAACTGGAGAAGCTGGACAAGCAAAGAACCACCCAGCGTAAGCAGCGTGAGGGACTGGTGCGCATTGCACTGGTCGGTTATACCAATGCAGGTAAATCAACCTTGATGAACACCATAACAGAAACCGATGTACTTGCCGAAGACAGGTTGTTTGCCACTCTCGATTCCACTGTGCGCAAGCTGAATCTGGAAAATCACAAGGCATTGTTATCAGATACGGTCGGGTTTATAAGGAAATTGCCGCATAATTTAATCGAAAGTTTTAAATCAACACTTGATGAAGTTCGTGAAGCTGATTTACTGCTTCATGTGGTGGACGCTTCTTCTGCTTTAATCGATGATTATATTACTGTAGTAGATGACACACTTGAAGAAATTGGGATCAAAGAGAAACGCAGATTACTGGTGTTCAATAAAATTGACAAAGTGGATCCCGCCAGAATCACTGAACTAAAAAAACTCTATCCGGGCGGTATCTTTACTTCATCCGTGCGAAGTATCGGTTTAACGAAACTTCTGAACAGAATTGGCGAAATCATTGAAGAGGATTACGTACATTTCAATTACAGGATTCCATTAAAATATTATAAGGCTGTTGCTTTTTTGCATGAAGTTGCGATAATTGAACGAGAACATTATGATGAGAACGACGTTATAATCAAGGGCAGGGCTGCAAAAGAAGATTGTAAAAAATTTGATGCTATGCTAAAAAAGCTCGATAATGTAGCATAAACAAGAAAATCAAACATCTGTGATAGCAAAAACAATCATAAATAAGATATTTTCACCGTTAACACTCAGTGACCCGGCTTCGGCTGCGCTTGCAAAAATGGATGCCTGGCACACAACGTGCCTTCCTGTACTGGAGGAAGCAACAGAACGTGTAATCGGTTCGGTACTACTTGATGATATTGTTGATTTACAGGATGAAAGCATTCCTGTCTCTGCACTCGACCTGAAACCGGTTATATCGGTTTATGAGCATCAACACCTTTTTGAAGCAGCACGTCTTATGCTTTTGCATGAAATCAGGCTGATCGCAGTTACCGATGAAACTGACCGCTACCTGGGTGTTATAGAAAAGAAATCTGTATTGGAAGAGATCTCCTATATGCTGAATATTTCGGTTCAGGGATCTGTAATCACAATTGAAATTCCTTCTGATGACTATTCGCTTACCGAACCAGTTCATCTGATTGAAAGTGAGAAAGCAAATATACTGGGGGTTACCGCACAACAAATTGATAAAGCAATACCTGTGATTCAAGTCTCTTTTAAATTGAATGTGCGCGATACATCTGTTATTAGCTCAGCACTTCGCCGGCATGGCTATAATATCGTCAGTGAAGATAACAGTGATTTGCTGAATGTGGATTTCAGCGACAGGGCTGATGAACTTATCCGGTACCTCGATATCTAAAAATTTCATATCATTTACAACTTTGTTCGGAACAAATTCCATTATCTTGGTATATTTAAAAGATGCAGAAAGATTTGAAACCGGCCTATATGAAAAACCCCATACACCTGACCCTCTTACTACTTGTAATTACTTTTAGTTCAACTATCACAGTAGCACAGCACTCTCAGGAATCTTACCAGGAAACGTATCAAAATGCACTTCTGCTTTTTGAAAGAGGCCTTTATGCAGAAGCGGAAGAAAAATTCCGCGAAGCTGCTGAAGCACCGGGGCAAAATAGTATAACAGCTGAGGCAGCTTCTTACCATTTAGCCAGAACACGCGCAAAGCTCGATTCACTTCGATCAGATATCTATGTTGAAGATTTTGTAACTGAATATCCTGAAAGCCATTATGCATCCCTTCTTCTTACCGACCTGGCACACCGGTTTAAAAAGAATGATGAAAAAGTAAAAGCAATAACAACTTACGAACGTGCCCTCAGTTATCCAGTAAATCAAAACCAGTCAACCGACCTCTATTATTGGCTTGCTGAAACTTCTGCTGAAGCCGGTTATTTTGATGAGAGTCAGCGGTATTACCTGAATCTTGCAGAAGAACATCCCCGTTCTCCCGAAGCTCCAAAAGCTCTTTTTGCGCGTGGCCAGCTTTTTTTAGAACAGGAAAAATATAACGATGCCACCCGTGCCTTTGAACTGCTGCGACAGCGTTATCCGACAAACCCTATCACCAGAAGAGTTGGTACAGCTCTTGGTGAATCTTACTATAAACAAGAACGGTTTACGGATGCTATTGAAGCATTTCAAAATGCAATGCCGCACCTGGATGATGAAGCAAGGGCAAAGGCAGTTTACCTGACGGCCGAAAGTTATAACGCTCTGAATGAATATGAAGAGGCTACAAAAGCATACTTAGAGTATATCAACAGAAAAGAGGGAACCGAAGAAGTCAGGATTGCACACTATGGGCTTGGCTGGGTATATCACAAACAGGAAATTTATCACTGGGCAGCCCGCTCATTTGGCAATGCCTCTCCCGGCAATGATGACATAGCTCGTAAAGCACTTTACTATAAAGCTGTAAATGAAAAATTAAGCGGCAGATATGACCAGGCTCTTGAAACGTTTCGTGAATTCGGAGACCGGTTTGAGGAAGGTGAATTTGTTGAAAATGCCTATTATGAATGGGCGGTCACTGCCTTTGAAGTAGGTGAGTATGCTGAGGCAATTGAAGCACTTTTACCCCTGGCAAGAGTTGCTGAAACACTGGATGATCCCGGCAAAGTGCTTACCTTTTTGGGTGAAACCTATTATGCAAACGGTGAGTATACACGAGCCTTAGAGACCTTCCAGTTTGCGGAAGATCTTGCTGACCTGGATGAAAGCCTGAAACAGCAGGCCCGTTTTCAAAAAGCCTGGGTGCTGTACAGTAACCAGGCATACAGCCAGGCACAGCCGGATTTTGAACAGGTCTATAATCAGTCGCCCGATACTAAATTTGGCAGAGAAGCCCTGTTCTGGAGTGCCGATGCTAACTACCAGCAGCGTAAATATGGACAGGCTGCCAATCAATATTCACTCTTTATTAAAGAGAATCCCAATCATGAACTTACAGGTGCAGCCAAATATGCACTTGGCTGGAGTTATTTCATGATGGGTGATTATGAAAATGCAATCGCACCGCTTGATGATTTTTTAAATAATTATGAGCCGCCCGAAATTGCTCTTTATCCGTTTGAAACAGACACACAACTTCGGATTGGTGACTCTTATTATGCAATCGGAGAGTATGGAAAAGCACTTGAATACTATCAAAAAGCAATCGGTGCCGAACCGGGCGGAGATTATGCGATGTTTCAGGTTGCTAACAGCTATTATCGAATGGACCGCAATTTTGAGGCAGTATCTGAGTTCAGAAAACTGCTGCGGATCTATCCCTACAGCTCAATCCGGGAACAGGCTCAATATAACGTTGCTTATATCTATCTGAACACCGGGAACTACGATCAGGCTGTAGATGAATTCCGAACGGTAATTAACAGGTTTCCGTCAACCGAGTGGGCAGCCCGTTCTCAATATAATATTGGTGATGCCTATTACAATGCCGGTGATTTTGAGAAAGCGATTGAATCGTATAAATCTGTACTCGAAAATTATCCGCGCAGCAGTTATATCATCGAAGCAATTGACGGAATTCAGTTTGCACAGTTGTCGGGAGGTGAAGGCGATACAAGTACTGAAGTTCTGGAAGATTTTTTAGCGAATAATCCAACTTCAACTACTGCCGACCGGCTCCGTTACCGGCAGGCCGAGAATCTTATGCAGGCGGGCAACTACAACGCCGCAGTTTCGGAATTCCGGCAATATATCCGCATTACGAACAACCAGGATCTGCTGCCTGAAGCCTACTACAATATGGCCGATGCCTATCTCAGAACCGAGAACGAAGAGATGGCAACAGAAGCATTTGAAACTATTATTAATGATTTCAGTGAATCCGACCAGGCGCCTCTTGCCCTTGCTGAACTTGGGCGTATTCATTATGAAAGAGGAGACTATGAACAAGCTGAAGATTATTACATGAAACTGGCCGGGGGAGAATCACGATACAGACAGGAAGCAAATCTGGGTTTGGGAAGAGTAAACCTGGCCATGAACCAAAACAGTGAAGCACGTTCTTTTTTTGAAGATGTTCTCTCAGCCAACCCGGATAATGCTGCCGCTAAAAATGGCATGGCAAAAATTCTGATGAATGAAAATAATCATGAAGAAGCCCGTGAAATATTAACGGAGGTTGCAGAAAACAGCAGTACTCAATCGGGTGCAGAAGCACAGTATTTAATTGGTCAGTCGTTTCAGGAGCAAGGGGAATTTGATAACGCCCTGGAAGCTTACTCGAGAGTTGAAGTGCTTTTTGAAGCTTTCGACAGATGGGTTGGTGAGGCACAATACAAAACCGCTGAAATCTATATCCGGCAAGGCCGCCGCGGTGATGCTGTTTCACTTTTAAATTCTATCATGGATAAATATCCCGGAACAGAGGCAGCAGACAAAGCCAGGCGCCTGCTGCCCGATAACTGATTTAAAAGATAGCTTCATGAATCAAGTCGTACAGCCTGCAGAGCACTTGTCGGGTATGATTAATGTGCCCCCCGATAAATCGATAGCCCATAGGTCTGCAATGTTTGCCTCACTTTGTGAGAGAGGCACAAAAAGTGAAATAGATAACTATTCGGGGGCTGCGGATCCTCAGAGCACGCTCAGCTGTCTCAAACAGCTCGGTGTAAAAATTGACGATCACGGAAACAACAGAATAACCGTACATGGTGTTGGAAGAAACGGATTCAGTGAACCCCGGGATGATCTGGATTGCGGTAATTCAGGCACTACCATGAGGCTACTGTCGGGAATACTGGCCGGTGCCGGTATAAAATGCCGGCTTATTGGCGATGATTCTCTTTCAAAACGGACAATGAAACGCATTATCGACCCGCTTCAAACGATGGGGGCAAGAATCTCAGGTGCAGGCGGAAATTACGCACCTCTGCAGATTGAGCCGCACAAGGGTATCACACCAATCCGGTACCCAATGCCTTTGGCAAGTGCTCAGTTGAAATCAGCCATACTGCTCGCAGGCCTCTTCGGAGAGGAGCCAACTGCAGTAATTGAAACCGTGCAAAGCAGAGATCATACCGAGCGTCTTCTCGATCTTGAGATCGAATTATTTGGGGCAGAGAAAGTGATCCGAAGCAGCGTAAATGATAAAATACCGGCCCAAAACTATTTTATCCCTGGCGATTTTTCAGCAGCTTCCTTTTGGCTTGCCGCAGGTGCAATACATAGAAACGGAAACATTAAAATCCCAAAAACAGGTATAAATCCGAGCAGGATTGCTTTTTTGAATGTTCTGAAAGAGATGGGGGCTACTGTCGATACACAATCTCTGAAAACAGAAGGAAGAGAGCCGGCAGCTGATCTCTCCGTAAGATCATCAGGGCTCCGGCCAATTGAGTTAAATCCTTCACTTGTTGCAAATTGCATTGATGAATTACCAGTTTTAATGGTGGTTATGTGCTTTGCAGATGGAAAATCAGTAATTACAGGTGCAGAAGAATTACGCCATAAAGAGACCGACCGCCTCTCTGCAATGGGAAATGTTTTAGCATCAGCAGGAGTAAAATTTAACCTGTTTAAAGATGGAATTGAAATCTTTGGAAGACCGGACTTCAGACCTGCTCCTGCAGAATATGAAAGTGAACACGATCACAGGATAGCCATGGCAGCCGCCATTCTCAGCCTGATGTCTCAGAAGTCATCCCAAATATCAAATGCGGAATGTACCCGGATATCCTATCCCGGTTTTTGGGATGATCTCAAATCCCTTTACTGATAAACCTGTCAGAATTTATTTGGAACTGAACCCTCATCCAATCATTCTGTCAGAGCCGCGACAATAAAAAACTCTGTCTGTCAATACGTCAGTGATCAATAGCCGATTCTCTCCTTGGCACTGTGATTGCTCATACATTAGAAAACAATGGTAATATTATGAGCGACTACACAGTAGATTTAGAAAATCATTTAAATAAACTAGGAAAAGATATCCGGCATTTTGTTGAACGTCTGGTGCCCCTGGAATCAGGTGAAACAGATTTTTCGCCTGACTGTGATATAATTGAAAGCAGTACAAGTTTCAAGATTGTAATGGATCTGCCCGGGATGAATAAAGATCAGATTAAAATCACACTAAAGGAGAGAGTACTGACGGTTAGCGGCGAGCGCGAATTATACCTTGATAAAGATGAAAAACTGAAGCGAAAAGAGCGTAAGCAGGGTGTTTTCTCGCGGGCATATGCAGTTCCGGTTGAGGCCGGGACATCTGAAGTGAAAGCATCCTTTAAAGAAGGCGTGCTTACAGTTACTGTGCCAAAATCGGATAAAACAGAGTCCTCACATACAATTACAATCGAATAACAGAAGCAAAGAAATTTTAAAAATTAATCACAATAACGAATTTATTAATTAAAAAAACAGGTTAGATATTATGGGTAAAATAATTGGTATTGATTTAGGAACTACCAACTCTTGTGTAGCAGTAATGGAAGGCAACGAACCAACTGTTATACAGAATTCAGAAGGCGGAAGAACAACCCCGTCGGTTGTTGCCTTTTCAAAAGACGGAGAGCGCCTGGTGGGTGCACCTGCTAAAAGACAGGCTATCACAAACCCGGATAAGACTGTCTCTTCTATTAAACGTTTCATGGGGCGAAAGTTCAATGAAGTGAAGAATGAAATTGACCAGGTCTCTTTTAAAGTAGACAAGGGAGATGACGGAACAGCCAGGGTTAAAATTGAAGACCGTCTTTATGCACCGCAGGAGATATCTGCAATGGTATTGCAGAAAATGAAACAGACAGCCGAAGAGTACCTCGGTGAAAAAGTAACCGAAGCTGTTATTACAGTACCGGCCTACTTTAATGATGCACAGCGAAAGGCAACCCAGGAAGCCGGTAAAATTGCAGGCCTCGAAGTGAAACGTATTATTAACGAACCTACTGCAGCATCACTCGCATATGGTCTTGACAAGAAAGAGACTGATCAGACCATCATTGTTTATGACCTTGGAGGCGGAACATTTGATGTATCTGTCCTGGAACTTGGAGATGGTGTGTTTGAAGTTAAATCGTCTGCAGGTGACACCCATCTTGGCGGTGATGATTTTGATCAGAAAGTGATTAATTTTCTTGCCGATGAGTTTAAGAAGGAGGAAGGTATTGATCTCAGAAAAGATCCGATGGCAATGCAACGTCTGAAAGATGCTGCTGAAAAGGCCAAAGTTGAGCTTTCAAGTTCACAGAAAACAAATATCAACTTGCCCTTTATAACGGCGACAGATAGTGGCCCAAAGCACCTGAACATCGACCTTACCCGTTCAAAATTCGAACAACTGGTGGATGATCTTGTAAAGAAAACTATCAAGCCGTGCGAAAAGGCTATGAAAGATGCCGGTTTAAAAAAGAGCGAGATCGACCAGGTAATCCTTGTTGGCGGTTCAACAAGAATTCCGAAAATCCAGGAAGTTGTAAAAGAATTTTTCGGGAAAGATCCGAGCAAAGGAGTTAATCCCGATGAAGTTGTAGCTATTGGAGCCGCAATTCAGGGCGGTGTTCTTTCCGGAGATGTTGATGATGTTGTTCTGCTCGATGTTACACCGTTAACTCTTGGTATCGAAACACTGGGCGGCGTTATGACCAAGCTGATTGAAGCAAATACAACCATCCCGACAAGTAAAACCGAGACTTTTTCAACCGCTGCCGATAACCAGAGCAGTGTTGAAATTCATATCTTGCAGGGAGAGCGTGCCCAGGCCAAAGATAACAGAACACTCGGGCGATTCCATCTTGACGGTATACCGCCTGCTCCCCGTGGAGTTCCGCAAATTGAAGTAACTTTTGATATTGATGCAAACGGCGTTCTTAACGTTAGTGCAAAAGATAAAGGCACCGGCAAAGAACAAAGTATCAGAATTGAACAGAGCTCAGGATTATCTGACGAGGAAGTTGAAAAAATGCGGCAGGCTGCTAAAGAACACGCAGATGAAGATGAACAAATCCGTGAGCGCGTTGAGAAACTTAACCAGGCAGACACCCTGATCTTCTCAACCAAAAAGCAGCTTGATGAATACAAGGACAAAATATCCGAGGACAATCTGACAAAGATTAACGAAGCACTCGACAATCTTGAAAAACTTCATAAAGAAGAGAAAGTTGATGAGCTCGAAGATGCCATGAATGAGTTGAACCAGGCATGGTCTGAAGCCTCACAGGAGATTTATCAGTCAGCTGAAGGCGCTCAGCAACAAGCCGGAGGAGACGGAGAACAGGCTCAGACTGAAGAGAAAGCATCAGAGGAAGGCGATGACGCAGTAGATGCTGACTTTGAAGTTGTTGATGAAGACGATGATGAGAAAAAGTAGGTAAAGGATAACTTTACTCCTTTCAATAACTTTTATAAGAGAGATGTGTTAAAACGCATCTCTCTTTTTTTTTATAAAAAAATGAGAAATTTAAATCTTAAAAAATGTTTTTATATGTAGTTATAATAAAAGATTCATTATGTCCTGACGTTTTTAGTTTTAAAACATTGAAAATATGAGCTATAAAATTCTGGTTATTGATGACGATGATCCCATTCATCTATTCATCGATAGAATGCTTGAAAGTGAATACTCTGTATTGCATGCATATAATGCACAGGAAGGTATCGACATTTTATCTAAAGAACCGGTAAATTTGGTTTTATCGGACATCCATATGCCCGGTATGAGTGGGCTAAATTTTTTAGAATCACTTTTGAGTGATGCAGACAAAAAAAATATCCCTGTGCTGATTATGACCAGCCTGCCTACAATTGAAAAAGAAAAGAAGGCATTAGAACTGGGTGCTGCAGATTTTATGGATAAGAGCTCATTCTTTAAAGATGAAAAAGATGAAATTCTGAACCGGATTCAAATAAAGCTGGTTACAAGCATAGATGTACCGGAGCTCTCAGATGGATTAAAAGCAGATAAAAAGCAGCTTGCTTCCGAATTAATGGACGAGGTATTGACCGGTGATTTTTTTACTGTATCCAGAAAGCTTTGTATGGAACTCCGTCAATATTTCTCCATGAACCACCTTTTTTTATGGACTATACGATCGGGCGAACCTCAGATAATTTTAAGTATCGGTTCAGATACATTTCATGATTTAGGTCCTAAAGATCTGAAGGAAGAAAGTTCATTTCATAACTTTTTGAAAGAGAAAAAACCTTACCTCACTAATCATGTGTATGATGGTGAGACAGGTATTTTCAGTGAAAAATCTAAAGAAGAGAATTTGCCATCCGAAATTGGAGTCCCTCTCTATGCCATCAGTGACAGGGAACTGATAAAAAACAGGATGTCAATCCCGAAAGGCACCGAACTGTTCGGGTATCTTGTGATGAAGAGAAATACGTTAGTTACTACCGAAGAGTTTCGTTTTATCTCCCGTTTTGTAATTCAGAGCGGAACCATTTTATGGAGATTATTTACAAAAATCTGAAACCTGTTTTCTTATTTTTTCTTTTTGCGGCCCTTAAGTCTGATCCATGCCCATATTACAGACCCTGTGTAGCCGGAAATGATGCCAACCCCCATGGCTATAAGCAGTGCCAGGCTTAACTGGCTATGAATATAATTCGAGACAATCACACCCCCGACAAAATGCAGAACTACTGCCAGCACATAGCCAATTGTAAAAGAAGAGATCATATCTCTTCTGTTCATTGAAATAAAGAAGAGAGAGATAAAAGAGACGGCAATTCCAATCAGAAGCCAGAGTCCCAGGAATGAGAGGTTTGTAAAATCAATCTCACGCAGCGGACGCGTCCACATGGGCAAACCGGCACCCAGTGTTGCCAGCAGCAGAGCAATCATTTTGTATTTTTGACGGTCAGCAGCAATCATAGTTTGATAAGATAAATAAATAAGCCAAGAAAACTGTAGAGGGTTACCAAAAAGAGTTGTTAAAACTGAAAAATAGTGTTTTCACTTTTCAGTTTTTTCTTCGGTTACCTGACTTTTTTCTGTGATGTAACCCTGGTTTCCAATCCGAAACACTGTCACTTTTTTTCTCTTTTATTGCGGTATAGAAGCCTTAATTTCTGCTACAAGTGCATCATAGCCTGATTTTCTGATGGCTTCTTTTACCTTCTCCTGGGTTTTCTGTGAATCACAAAGTGCGATCATGGCACCTCCTCCGCCGCCGCCGGTCAGTTTTGCTCCAAGGGCCCCGTTATTTCGTGAAATTTCAACAAGCTCTTCCACCTCAGGAGATGAAACCCGAAGCACATTCAGATACCCGTGGTTCAGGTTCATAATCATTCCGAGTCTCTCAAGATCGTAATTTTCGATGGCTTCGCGCGAGGCAAGTGCAAGTTCATCCATCTGCTCAAAGATTTTTTGATGCCATTCGGGATATTTATTTTGAGATTCCCTTACCCGCGCCACCATCTTTGCCGTCATACTTTCCACACCACTTAAGCCAATCACAATCGGTATCGACTTTTTCAATGTAATAGTTTCCATCTTTGGCGGTTCTCCTTTTTGAAACATAATCAGATTGCCGTAGGTGGAGACCGTATTATCAATTCCTGATGCTCCACCATGCACAATATGCTCAGATTTCAGAGATAATTCCTGAACTTCTTTATCCGTGAGGGCCAAATTAAACTGATCATTCAGGGCTCTGATAATTGCAACGGCAAGCGCAGCCGATCCTCCCATTCCCATTGCTCTTGGCACCTCGGGAAATATCTCCAGGTTCAAACCCTTATTCCGCAAATTGAGCGAATCAAGTATCATCTCGAGTGAATGATATATTGAGTATTTGTGATCAGCTCCGAATTCAAGTTTCTGTTCCACTCCCCACCTGGGAATCATAATATGAACATCCTGATCTTCCATGCGCGGCCATGCCCTGGCTTTCATTTTCAATGTTATGGGAGAGGCGACCGCATGGGTGCCATGTACCACGGAATGTTCACCGGCAATAATTATTTTACCATATCCGAATGAAGTGTGATCATCCGGCTCTTTCTCAGCAACAACAGTTCCGGCCTTCAGTTTCTGTTGTTTCAGCTCCTCAATAATTTCCTTTGCCTTCCAGACCTTGATTTCACCGCTTTCAACAAGACGTTCCAAAACCTGCTCAAATATATCGGCCGGAGCGCCTGCTGTACTTGTTACACTCCGGGCATGGAGAGTCATATGTCCGCGCTGAATCCCTTCCGTTCCGAGAGCTCTCAGGGCAGAAAAATTCTGGGCAAGGCCCACAGCACCCATCACCTCAGCCAATTCCGTAGCCGACTCTATATGCAGTATTCGATGGGCTATCCCAACTGCTTTGTTGGAATTCAGTGAACCGCCTACAATTCCGACTTTCATCGGGATATCTATGGTTCCCACCAGGTTACCCTGGTCACTTTTAAACCAGTTAGTGAGTGACGTATATCGGTTTCCCCGGGCTGCGTAGGCATGGGCGGCAGCTTCAATGGCCCGCCAGTCGTTTCCGGTAGCAATGGCAACGGGATCAATTCCATTCATAATTCCTTTATTGTGGGTGGCGGCCCGGTAGGGATCCGTAGAGGCAAACTCGGCTGCCCGTATGATTCCATCGCGCACCTGCTCTCCCGAAGAACTGTTAAAAACGAGCTTATCAACGGGTATCTCACATCTTGCTCTCACCATGGCCCGGTCCGTCAGATTCGAAAGAATCCGCAGATAAACTTTACCATTCGTAATTTTCTCAATTAATGGTGCTACGCCTTCACACATACTATTTACAAGATTGGCACCCATTGCATCCCTCGTGTCAACCAGCAGATGAACCACAACCATACTTCCTGCGTGTCTCGATTGGGGATAGATCATCACTTCCAGGTCGGTGGCTCCTCCGCCCCTTGATACCATATTCGGATGCAGGCTATTTGCAAGATTAATAATCTCATTCTTTTCCTGTAAAATGGAATGCCGTACTTTCATCGGGTGAGAAACATCCACAAGCTGAATCTGCCCAATCAGAATCGGTTCATCTGAATCAGCAATAAATCCACCTGTATTCCGGACAACCTTGGCAGCTGAACTCACTGCAGCCAGTATCGAGGGTTCTTCCACCACCATTGGCACAACATAGGGTTTGTTGTTAATCACAAAATTCAGTCCAAGTCCCATTGGCAGACCAAACACGCCAATTACATTCTCAATCATTTTGTCAGCATCACCATCCGACAAAATCTGATGCTGGTCAAGAAGCGTAAGATAATCTTCTGCATTGATGATTCCCTTTTCATTCAAAACCCTAAGTCGGTTCTCAACACTCTGTTTATAAAATTTTGGGATCCGGGATTGGTCTAAATGAATATCACCGTTCTCTGCTATGGTTTGATCCTTTCTGCTCATAGTGTCAACTCACTTGTATTCCTTCTTTTAAGATCGATAAATCCAGAACTTCAAAAGACATTTCATTAATGGCGGATTTAATTTGCTGCAGTGTATCATCATCCGAGCAAAAAGCCAGTCCAATATCCCCGCCACCGGCACCTGAAGGCTTGTATACTCCACCTGCTGAATCTACCAGCCGGGATATTTTTTTATGAACTTCAGAGACAATATCGGTTCCGCTGCTATTACCCAGTATTTGTTCCAAATTCGTAAAAGCCGGAATGATCTCTAAAAAGCCGTTTATATCTCCTGACCGAAAAGCTTTACAACCTTCCTCACAAAGATTTATCATTTTATCCATGACATGTGTATATCCCCGGGGAGCCGCTGCCCGGAATCTGTTTACTGTTCTTACAAACGATCTTGTAGAGGCCGAAGACCCGGTCCAGATTGCAACCATTTTCAGATCATCCGGCCACTCCAGATTCGTAATTTCACCATTGGATAATTCTTTCAATTTCGGCATACGGTATTGAATAACTCCTCCTGAGGCACTTGCTGCAATATCAACACCGCTGCCCAATTCGCCCTGTGCGATGCGATGAACCCCGAGTGCATCCCGAAATAATTCATCTGTCCGGGTATCCTTTCCCGTAAATTCTGTCAATGCCTGCAAAAATGCAACTGTTAGTGCAGCACTGGATCCAAGTCCAAGCTTTTGCTTTGATTCTTGATGATAAAAATCTTTAGTATCAATCCGGATATCTGCACTTTCTATATTAAAATCAACATCTGAAGCAAGATGTTCTAAAATGGCAAAAACAAATCGTAGCTTTTTGAACTCTACATCGTTTACAGATTCGGAAAAAACCGGGCTTCCATTCTTATCAATTTTAAATTCAATATTATTCAGACCAAGATTCGGAGATGTAAAGTGAAAAAATGAATTAATACTTGGTGTAATTTCCACCCTGCAATATCTGTCTACAGCTGCAACAAGTGCGGGGGCCTGTTCTAATACGGCATATTCACCAAGCAAGATAAGTTTTCCGGGGGCCTCAACTTTTATTTTAGTTTTTATCATCCTGTCTGTTTTTATTTCAAAAAATCTTTATACGCACCCGGACCAGGCCGGGCTGAAATAACATTTTCAACTCCTTCGATCGATTTAAGTGTATTATTAATTGAATCCGCATGTTCAGGTAAACAAATTACTTTAACCTGCGGACCCGCATCCATTGTTATGTATGCCGGTATTCCATTTTCGCGCAACTGCCAGATCTTATGAATTGTTTCGGTAGTCGTTGCGTTCCAATAGAGTAGCGGTGGATTTGCTGAGAGTGCAAGTCCGTGCATTTTAAAACTGCTGTGTTCAGCCAGAATCCCCGTCTTTTCAAAATTTCTCTCTGACAGGGCCTGTTTCATATTTTCGATATCTTTTGCTGAGCTTTTTACCCATGATGAGTAAAATGGCGAGGTCTCTGCTGTGCGCATCATACCGGCAGTAGAACCAACTGGTTTTTTTTTATGAGATGTTATCGCAATCAGCATTCTCACATCCCAATAGTCACTGCCATAAAGCTGGACGGCATAATCCCCATCACCTGTATCCCCTTCCCCGCATTTCATCTCCACAAATCCGCCAAAAAGTGAACGTGCAGCAGACCCGGATCCCTGCCTTGCAATTTTCGAGAGTTGTTTCCGGTCAAATTCTTTCTCATAAATTCCGGATGCCGCCATAGTAAGTGCGGCAAATCCGGATGCAGAAGAGGCAAGCCCCGCACCTGTAGGAAAATTATTTTTACTGTCGATCACCAGTTTAGGCCTGTCGGGGTATTCGTATAGAAAATCCAAAAATTTTCCAATTTTCAGAATCTGATCATCGGATGCATATTTCCCATTTAAAATAAATTTATCCTTTCGGAGAGATTCATCTGCCTGAACCGTAGTTTCTGTTTTCAGTGCATCCAGGGTTATCGACAGGGAGCCGACGGCAGGAAGGTTCAAGCTCACATTCCGCTTCCCCCAGTATTTAACAAGTGCAATATTGGCATGTGCCACCGCCCTTACAGTGCTTGACCCGATCTCTTTTGTATATGTGTTTTCTGATGTTTTTTTCACGTGTGAGAAAAAACAGATTCAGGATGATTGTCTATATATAGTCTGAAATACCATCTAATGTAATAAGCAGAATCATTGATATCATTTTATTACATTAATTCATCAGCCTAAATATAGTATTTAAACTCAGTCAATGCACTTTTTAGTTCTGATTATAAAAAAAAGTTTACTTTATGAAAGTCATTCACAAAAGCTCTCATCAGATCAATAGAATCTAAATACCTGAGCTGCTCTTAATAATTTTTAAATAAACGGCGATTCTCTTCTTTTAATCCTTGTAAGTAAGCACACGGCCCCAAAGACTTTTGGTTCCCCATATGCCTCTCCGAAGAGTCTCAAGCTGAACAATTTGACTATGATCAACAAAAAGGTTCACTTCAGGACCGTAGTTTTTAATATACCATGCAAAAACATCCGGTTCTGCTGCTTCGAACATAAGCTTTTCAAGTCCGATCTCATTAATGAACTCAGCCGGCACATCTGTTCTCCAGGGATCAGCATTTTCAGTAATTCCCTCCGACTCAATCATGATCATATAGGCACCATTTTCTACAAATTTTTTTGCTTGTTTTATGGCGAACCCTGTGTCAAGTGTCCCTTCTGATTCCAGTTCGCCCTTTGCTGTATCGCCACCGGCCCCGAACTGTATTCCTATTTCCGGTTTCGCTTTTAAACCTGCCTTCTGTACTTTTTCAATTAATCTGAGCCAGTCATCGGTTGGAATCGTTATGAATCCTGCAGAGAGCTCAATAATATCGAAACCTACTTCTTTGCACGTTTTAACATACCGGTCAAATTTTTCCGGCCCCTGGGTCAGTACATATTCAGCAAACCCGCCGGTTGATACCAGCACATTGTTTTCATGTGCGGTTTCAATAAGGTTATTCAATTGATCTGCATCAATCAGGCTGAAAGAACCACCTGAAAATTTAAGGGCATCCACATATTCGCCCATGGTTCCAAGAATATCGTTCAGATAGTTTGGGCCCATAACCGCATAGTAGGGACCGCGGATTTCGGTCACCCCTGTTTTTCGCGGTTTTTCTTCACGTTTATTTTTTCGTATAAAATCGAAAGGGTTCTCTTTTGACATAATAATTGGCTTTTTGTATTTATTTACTGTTTCTGATCTGTTTTCAATTCAACTTTTTCCAGCAGTTCGAAAAGCTCAGTTACCGTATGTTCCTCAAATTGCTGAATCATTTCTATAATTTTTTCTCTTAACTCCGGTGATGTCCGGGGTTCGGCAAGATCATGAAATTTATCAACAAGCGTGTCCCATCCCGCCGGTCTTGTGTGAAATCCTTCATAATCAGACTTCTCTTTTTCGAAAACCCGGCCGTTATTCATCCGGATTGTGATTTTAACGGGCATTTCATCGGGAAACCGGTCTGAATATTCCTGATTTTCAGTTACATGAACCTTTTTCAGAAGGTTTTGAATATCTTCGCGTTCGATCCGGGCCTGCTCATACTGTTCCGGCATTACCTGATCATCCAAAAGAGCAGCAGATACAAGATAATTTAAACTGTGATCTGCCTCTTCTTTATTTCTTACAATAGTTTTATCACCCTCTTCACCGCCACCGATAATGTGATAGGCAACATCAAATATTTCAATATTTATTTCATCAATTTCCCCGGGCTGAATATCCTTTTCATCTTTTAATTGCAGTACACCCTCAAGGGTAGACTGTGAGTGAATCTCGGCATTGTACTTTTTTATTATCGTACCCAGTACTTTGTCAGTTCCTTCTTTCTTCCAGTCGATTTTAAACTGACCGGCAATAGAGTCCATAAATCCCTTATTTCCTTCAAAAACTGATTCCGGTCCCGTTATACCTTGCCTGGCAAGGTAACACGCATGTGTAGCTCCAAATGCAGTATGCGGAAAGGCGAAACCCTTCCAGTTCGAAAGTGCCCCTGTTCGTGAAACCCTCAATGCATTGAGTGATGTTCCCGCAATAGCCAGTGCGTTGGCGGTTTGATCATTCGATAAACCAAGCGCTTTCGAAACACCTGCGGCAACTGAATAAGATCCCTGGGTTGTATGATCGAAACCCTTATCGCGAACCGGTGCTTCGTCACTCAGCCGGCACTGAACCTGGTAAGCGATTGCCAGCGCGGTCAGAAACTCCTCACCGCTTATATTTGCGTGTTCACCTGCTGCCAGAATAGCTCCGATATTATCACTCGGGTGGCACGTTTCTCCTTTGGCAAGATAACTGTCATTATAATCCAGGTAACGGACCAATGCACTATTGTAGAGGGCTGCACGGTCAGGTGATGACTTACTCCCCCCGATCAATGTTGATATTGGATTTCCTCCTAGCTCATCCAGGTGTGAGCGAAGAGCCCTGACAGGTCTTCCCTCAATAGCACCAATAGCAGTGCCCAATGAATCAAGCAGTCGTTTTTTCAACTGATTTGTCTCTTCAATGGATAATTTTTTGAAATTCACCTTGCCAACAAACTCTGCAAGTTCGTGTACTATCATATCACTACCCTCCTCTCATTTAAAAAATGATAAATCTCTCATTCTAATTTTAATAACAAGTTCCCACTGATTTACATTTCAATTTCATAACCAGAAATAAAAACCGGGGGAAGGCGACGGTTTTGGAGTGGGAATATCTTCTTGACTAAAGCCAGCCGAGATTTTCAGTCCGCCCGGAACCCGACTCTATATACTCCTGGAATATTTCACTGAGACTGGAATCATTCCGCAGCTCGCGGCGTGACTGTGCGTCAAGATAAGCGATTATTTTACCCTCATTCAGAATAGCAATATCATCACAGAGATTTTCAACTACCTCAAGAATATGGCTTGTAATGAAAATTGTTACTCCTTTGGCTTTCAATTTTTTAAGCACATTCTTCATTCTTCCGATGGATATCACATCCACACTTTCAAATGGTTCGTCCAGGAAGAGTAACTTAGGCTCAGTTAGTACTGATGTGCAAAATGCCAGTTTTTTGCGGCTTCCTGAAGAGAGTTGCTTTACTTTAATGTGTGTAAATTCACTGATTTCAAAGTAGTTGAAAAGAGAGGTGATCTTTTCATTCAGTTCATGACCTGTAATTCCGTACATCTCACAAACATAGGTAATGAACTCATAGCTGGTAAAATTTTCAAAAAGAAGCGGCGGCTGCAGAACCGAGGCTACATCTTTTTTAATTGCAAGTTCATTTGAAGCATTCAGTTCCAGATTGTTAATAGTAATATCACCCTCATTGAAATCAAGCAGACCGGTCAGAATTCCTATGAGCGTGCTTTTGCCGGCACCATTGGGACCGATGAGCCCGAATATACTGCCACCCGGCACATCGAGGTCAAGTTCTTTCAGTACGAGAGTCTTGTCGTATGATTTTGACAGGTTTTTAATAATCAGAGCTCGTTCCATAATTTTGGAAGTAAACGGGTTGTAATTTTCTCATCGTAATGAGTGATTTTGTTTCTCAGAATGTAAATGAAATAAATATTGAGGAGTAATAGAATTAGAATATGGTAAAACTGGACTGATTCAAACACCGTAAAAGATAACCCGCCAATAATTAAAATAACTGAAAAAGCGAAAAAAGATACAGACGCAGGAACTACCGGATTGGTAAGCGACAGTACGCTCACATCGCGTATTTTTTTATAGTTGGTAATTGAACTGCCAATCACATAGTACAGTACTATCATCAAAATTAAAAAGAGACCAAGATAAGCCTGGATAATTGAAACCAGGTTTTTATAGTAAAAAGGAATTATGGTAAGTATAAATAAAATTGCAGGAATTACAGTCAGAACCGCAGCATGAATTCTTTTCATGAAAATATCATGTCGCTTCACCGGAAACTGCATTGATAGCAGAAATTCCCTGTTTTCGAATCCATAACCATTCACGAGCATAATCAGCAAAAACATCACCGGAACCATTGACAATATCACTAAAGCTGCACTCTGCAGTGGATTTCCATTCATGCTAATTGACAGCGTGTAAAAGGCTACAATTACAAGTGTAAGCAAGAGCTGGGTTTTACTGTAACTGTGGTTCCAGATTGTGTACACATATTTACCAGTTTCACTGCCATACATTTTTTTGAACAGGGAGAACCTGCTTTTTTTTCCTATTACAGTAACCTCAAATCCCGATGGTGTGGTCAATGCTTTTGAATACAGTTGGTTTGATATCCTGAAAAGCATAAACAAGGCTGATATGAACAGAATTAAGCAGAGTATTATCCACACATTGTTTTCAAGACCGGCAAATGCAATGAAACCATTTCCGGGCGTAAATTCTATCCAGCTGAAAACCCAGGGAACCAGTTGTTCCATTGACGGAAGCAGAGCAGATAATGAGAGGTAAGGTGAAGCAATAAAAAATCCAAAAATCAAACCAATCAGTAAAAAATTGAACCACTTTAGCTTATCTCCCGGGATGCTTTTAAAATTCCATTTTATCAGGAGAATCAGCTTATAATTGCACAACACGAGAGCAGTAACTGCTACAATATGCAGCCAGGACTCTGTTTTAGGAATCAGAATGATGAGCCATAAAAAATGAAATATCAAATTCACAGGGTGCAAAAATGTTACCAGGTTTAAATACCCGGAAAGTCTCTTTATGGACATCGAAAAGCTGAGCAGCTTTCTGTTTTCGTGAAGTGGCAGACGGTTCGATTTGGTGAAAATAAACTGCATTACCCACAGCATATTCAGAATTATCAGCTGAACCAGCTTTTGCATTTCGGGTGTAAACCAGGGATAGAGTTCACGGACGGCATCCAAATTAACATTTAACAGGAGGGCTACCGCCAAACCGGCAAATTGTCCGAAACCCAGTAACAAAAAAAAGGAATAAAATGCTACAGCAAATAACTCTGCAGCAGAAACAGATCTCCACCACAATTTGGTATGCAGGTTGATGAATGATTTTAGCATAATATCGTGATAGTAACCTTCAAAATGGAAAGAAAAAATTAGAATTCATTCCAGAGACCAGGCAGAATCCGTTTTTGAAAAGTTCGGTATAACACGTTGAAGTTTATGAAAAGATAGAATCCAATAGCTAAAATCAAAAACCCCATTATCTGTAACCGGTATGTGTGGTACTCATAAAGAGGAGCAAAAAGAGTATAACCAAGCAGAAATATAGCTATTGAAAGTGTAAATGTTACTTTTTGTGGAATAACAGGATGCTTGTAACTAAATGAATCAAAACTCGCTTTTTGGTACTGGTAAAAGGAGCTCCAGGTAAAAATCAGCATAAAACAGATAAAGAAAAACGTGTTCGAGATATAGATATCAAAGACATTGCCAAACTGCGGAAGATAGTATATTTCAAAAATAGTGATTATATAAAACAGGATCAGCGGTACGATAATAACGCCCAAAAACCGTTCTTTAAGTTGTTTTTCAAACGAAACAGGAAGTTGTTTATGAAGAAGAAGTTCCCTGTTTTCATAACCGAACATATTTGCCATTCCCATTGCAAGCACAGCTACGGGTATAGCAGCCAGCATAGTCAGGATAAGTACACTTGAAATAATACCGAAGTCGATATAGAGCAATATTGGAATATAGACTAAGGGAATTATAGCAATTGCTAAAAACTGAAGACGATTGTACGGATGCTTGATCACATAATAGTAGTATTTGCCTGCGTTAGACCCGAGCCACTGCTTCAAAAATCGCCATAAAACACCGGTTTGCTGTTTAAGTAATTCAGACTTGGGATTCTGTAAGCTCTCAAGAGTTTTATTATAATTATCTCTGAAAACCAGCAGAATTAACACCGCTAAAAATGAAAGTACTGTTGCAGTAAGTGCCGGGTTGTGAGTATACGTTGCAGATGTGTAAATCAATCCGCCCGGCAGCCACGAGAAGAAACCTATGACTTCGGTAAGCTGTATGGCTAAACTCTCGATCATTACCCGGGCCTCACTTGATATCATCGCAACCACCTGAAATGTACCCACTACCACAAATATGATACTGAATACAATCGTGCGAAAACGCTTCTCAAGCAATTGTAAAAACCGGGTTTTTATAGAAAAAATGATTCCGTAATTCAGTAAAATACCGCATAATACTACAGGTACATTCCAAAAACTTTCAATTTGAATCGATAAAAAAACCAGCCACGTTACATTGTAAATTAAATTAACTGGATGATAAAGAGCGATTAGATTCAGGTGCCATGCAAGCTTACCGGCAGGATAACCAAAGGCCAATAATTTCCTGTTCTCATCAACATTAAGCAAACGAGTGCTTGTAAAAGCAAAATGAAGTATCCAGAACAGATTAGCAAAAACCACCATAATAAGCTGATGTACTTCGGGTGTAAGCCATGCCATATCAATATCAATAGCATACTGGGGAGTACTGCCAAGAAAAACAACAACCATGGCACTGCCCATCAGGTTGAAGAGCATAAGCACTAAAAAAATTGAATATCCGAGAAAAAGAAATGCCTGCAGACGCGTCATACGCGACAGAAACAGTTTCCAGTTCAGGTATAACAACTTTGCAATCATCTTTTAATATTTTTAAAGAAAAGAGTTCTCAGAATAGTAAAAGTGACAGCAAAAATGAATTAGTCTCTTTTAATTTAAAATCTCTTTCAAAAAGCGGGCAGTGTGACTTCCTTCGACAGATGAAACCTCTTCAGGTGTTCCCTCTGCCACAACCTGTCCGCCACCAAAACCCCCTTCAGGACCAATATCAATAATCCAGTCAGCACATTTTATAACATCAAGATTGTGTTCGATGATGATCACAGAATGCCCCTGGTTTACAAGCTCATTAAATGATGTAAGTAATTTGGAAATATCTTCGAAGTGCAGCCCTGTGGTTGGCTCGTCGAAAAAGTAGAGAGTATGATCCGTATTCTTTTTGGAAAGGAATTTTGCCAGTTTCACACGCTGTGCTTCACCGCCGGAGAGTGTTGTGGCACTTTGACCCAGCTTCAGGTAGCCGAGACCCACATCATCAAGCGGCTGAAGTTTATTCACAATAGCAGGTTCATCTACAAAAAACTCCAGTGCTTCGCTTACCGGCATATCAAGTATGTTATGAATATTTTTCCCTCGATAGGTAACCTGCAGAATCTCTTTTCTGAAACGGGTGCCGCCACACTCCTCACAGGTAAGTTCAATATCGGCCATAAACTGCATCTCAATCTTTTGAACACCTTCTCCCTGGCAGCTTTCACATCTGCCGCCTGGAACGTTGAATGAAAAATGACCGGGTGTATAGCCCATTATTTTTGACTGCCGGGTATTTGAAAACAGATCCCGGATACCGTCATACGATTTGGTATAGGTTGCCGGATTTGACCGGGTTGAGCGGCCAATCGGACTTTGATCCACCATTTCAACCGATTCAATATAACTCAGTCCCGACAGTGATTTGTGCCGGCCGATTTTTTCTTTATATGTTCCGAACTGGTTTTGAAGAGCTCCATAAAGTGTGTCGTGTACAAGAGTGGATTTACCCGAACCGGATACTCCGGTTACGCAAACCAGTTTATTCAGCGGAAACTCCACATCGATAATTTTCAAATTGTTTTCCGAGGCACCTGAAACTGTTATTTTCTTACCCGATCCTTTTCTGCGTTTATCAGGAACGGGAATCTCCATTTTTCCGCTCAGGTATTTGCCGGTAACTGTTTTTGATTTAACCAGTTTATCATAACTGCCGCTGAAAACCACTTCGCCGCCATGAATTCCGGCAAACGGACCTATATCGATAATGTTATCGGCAGCCCGGATCATCTCCGGATCGTGCTCCACGACAAGCACTGTGTTTCCGATATCACGAAGTGATTTGAGAATATTAATGAGCCGGTCGTTATCGCGCGGGTGCAGCCCGATTGTAGGCTCGTCAAGTACATAGAGGCTTCCGATTAGTGAACTTCCCAGAGAATTTGCAAGACTGATCCGCTGTGATTCACCACCGCTAAGTGTGTTTGTAAGCCTGTCGAGCGTAAGATAATCGAGACCAACTTCATCCAGGTATTTCAGCCGTTTTCGGATTTCATACAGAATTTGACCTGCCACATCTTTTTCGAACCGGGTAAGCTCAAGCTTCTCAAAAAATGTACGGGCATGACCGATACTCATTTCCGAGACTTCACCGATATGCAACTCATTTACTTTTACATATAGTGCGTCTTTCCGGACCCTATACCCTTCGCACTCGGGGCAGCGGCTGTATCCGCGATAACGAGAATAGAGAACTCTCATATGAACTTTATAAAACTGGCTTCTCACATCTTCAAAAAAACCGTCAATACCCACATAGTCATCCTTTCCTTTCCAGATAATCTGCTTAAATTCTTTGGAAAGATCTTTATAGGGTTTATCAATAGGAAGACCGTACCGGGCAGCCACTTTTACCAGGTCTCTTAAATATTTACTGAACTTGGGTGAATCAAAAGCAGCAATGGCACCATCACGAAGTGTTCGTTCCGGATCAGGTATTACAAGATCCTCATCGATACCTGCGATTCTTCCAAAACCTTCGCAGGCATCACAAGCACCAAACGGATTGTTAAACGAAAACATTTGGGGTGTCGGCTCCAGGAACTCAATACCATCTTTTTCAAATCGCTCACTGAATGGCAACTCTTCGCCATGCCTGATTTTAATACTGCAGCGATCCGATCCTTCCCGAAAAGCAGTTTCCAGGGAATCCGCAATTCTGCTGCGGGTGTCATCATCTTTTTTAACTGCCAGACGATCAACCAAAACCCGGTATTTATCGGATTTAATTTTTGAGACATCCAGATCCTCGTCTGTTATCTGCAGAATTGATTCATCCTCAATATGAAGCAACCTTGTAAACCCTTTTTCTGTCAATAGATTCAGTTCATCTTTAAGGGTGCTTTTGGAGTGGTGAGGAAGTAAAAACAAAACATAAAAGCGGGTTCCTTCGTCAAATTTATTGAAAAGCTCCCGGATCACGGTTTTCGGTGTATCCTTTTGTACTTCTTCGCCGGAGACAGGAGAGATGGTTTTCCCAATTCTTGCAAAAAGCAGGCGCAGATAGTCAAAAATCTCTGTTGTGGTTCCTACTGTTGATCTCGGATTTGTTGTTGTGGTTTTTTGCTGGATGGCCATTGCGGGAGAAATCCCCTGCATAAAATCTACATCCGGCTTGTCCATTCGTTCCAAAAACTGACGGGCGTAACTGGAAAGGCTTTCCACATACCGGCGCTGACCCTCCGCATAGATGGTGTCAAACGCGAGGCTTGATTTTCCTGATCCGGATACCCCGGTAATAACGGTCATCCGGTTACGGGGAATTTCGACATCTATATTTTTAAGGTTATTTACTCTTGCGCCTTTTACTATAATTGGGCGATCCCGGACGGGATTCTTCTTATCGGGTTGGGGTGGTTCTTCCTGTGTGATCTCTTTTTCAGACATATTATTTGTACGTTGGCAAAACAATGAAGATACAAATAATCAGAACCAAAGTTGAAGAGCTGTCCGTTCAAAAAAATCGTAAATGAATCTTTTTTTATGCGCTTTCACTGAATCAATAAGAACCGGGAAATGAAAATTTCACCCCGATAAACTACTCCTTCTCATCGGCTGCTTCTTCGTCCGGTTCAACTTCTTCTCCCTCTAAAAGTTTTGTAACCACTTCGCCGGAAATCTCTTCTTTCTCAATCAGCAATTCGGCAACCCGGTCAAGAACATTCCGGTTATCTTCAAGTGTTTTTTTTGCCCTTTCGAAAGCGGATTGTGATATTTTTTTTACTTCTTCATCAATCTCGCGTGCAGTTGAATCACTGTATTCGCGTGGTTTACTCATTTCACGACCGATAAAAACCTCTTCCTCGCCTCTGTCAAATGAAATATTTCCAAATTCTTCACTCATACCCCAATCCATTACCATTTTTCGGGCCATCTTAGCTACTTGTTGCAGATCATTCTGGGCGCCGCTGGTTGAGGTGTTGAATATTAACTGTTCAGCTGCACGCCCTCCCATCACAACAGCGAGCCGGTCGAGCATGTACTCTTTATTGTATAAATATTTCTCTTTTTCGGGCAGTTGCTGGGTCATTCCCATAGCGCGCCCTCTCGGTATAATAGTTACTTTATGAATGGGATCACTATTTGGCAGTGATGCTGCAACGAGTGCATGACCGGCTTCATGATAGGCAAGCATTTTTTTCTCATCTTCATCAATTTGCATTCCTTCACGTTCCAGCCCCATCATTACTTTATCGCGTGCCTTTTCAATATCTTCCATTTTAATTTTTTTGCGCTTGTCACGCCCCGCATACAAAGAGGCTTCATTCAGTAAGTTTTCAAGATCAGCTCCGCTGAATCCGGGAGTTCCGCGGGCAATTTTTTCAAAGTCAACATCATCATCAAATGGTTTGTTCTTTGCGTGGATCTTCAAAATTTCCACACGGTGCTTTTGCGAAGGCAGATCAACTGTAATCTGTCTGTCAAAACGACCCGGACGAAGCAGTGCTTTGTCGAGAATATCAGGTCGGTTGGTTGCAGCCATAACCACAACATTCTCACTCGGTTCAAAACCGTCGAGTTCAGAAAGCAATTGGTTCAGTGTTTGCTCCCGCTCATCATGTCCGCCCCCAAGCCCGGCTCCCCTGGTTCGTCCAATCGAATCGAGTTCATCAATAAAAATGATACTTGGAGAACGCTCTTTTGCATTTTTAAACATATCACGCACTCTTTTGGCACCGACTCCGACAAACATCTCCATAAAATCTGAACCGGTAATTGTAAAGAAGGGAACATCCGCTTCACCGGCAACAGCCCTGGCCAAGAGGGTTTTTCCGGTACCGGGTGGACCTACAAGCAACACACCTTTTGGCAGTTTCGCACCCAGTTCATCAAATCGCTCGGGATTCCGGAGGAACTCGATAATTTCACGAAGTTCCGTTTTAGCGCCTTCCATGCCGGCAACATCATCAAATGTAGTTTTTCCTTTTTCAGGGTCCTGAAGCTTTGCCTGGCTTTTCCCGATATTAAAAATTCCTTGTCCGCGTGATTGCATCCGCTGAAAAAACATATACCCGATAAAAATAAAAAGCAGAAATGGCAGACCAAAAATCAGAAAATACCACCAGTAGTTCACTGATTCAGGCTCTGCAGAAACGGCGACATTTTTTTCATTAAGAAGATTAAAAAGCTCTTCATCACCGAATGAGGGTATATAAGTTGTAAATCCTTCATACTGCGTGGTGTCTCCCTGTGCTTGTCGCAGTGACTGGGGATTTTTTAATTTGCCCTGGATCTCTTCTCCCTGTACATGCACCCGTTCCACGTTATCCTGCCGCAGTTCTTCTCTGAATTTGGTGTATTCTATTTCAGGTGAAGTACCAAACAAACCGCCGCCTGAATCCTGAAAAATAAAGTAAATCAGTCCGACAAGGATAAAGAGATAGATCCAGAATATAGCGCGCGAACCGGATGGCGGATAATTTTTTTTACCCGGTTTTTTGCCGTTCGGCTTCTGTTTGTTATTTCCGGAATCAGCGCCGTTTTTCTGCCTGTTATTTCGATTCTGTTTATTTGTCAAAATTATACGGATTACAGAATTTTAAAGTGTAAAATGCAGGTTTTGACCTGGCATCCCGCACGAACACGGTTAACAAAAGAAATTACATCATCTGTTGACTTTTGTGGCACAGGAACAGGTTAATTACTACATAATTGTATATTCAAGATACAAATACAGTGGTTTAATATCATTTTATACTGATAAACGAAAAGAGCAGGGATATAATTCTCAGTTTTCATTTCCCGGTTTTACAGCAATCCCTTATTTCTGAAGCTTATATATTCATCTCCTGCGATGATTACATGATCATCCACTGTTATACCCAGCATTAAGCCAGCCTCCCGGATACGGTTGGTGAGCTTAATATCTGCCCTCGATTCCCTGTTATTCCCGGATGGATGATTGTGAATTAAAATAATTGAATCCGCATCGTTTAGAATAGCGTGATGAAATACATCTTTTGGATCAACTATTGTAGCTGTACTGCCGCCTGAACTGATTTTTCGAAATCCGGTGAGTATTTTTGCGGCGTTCAGAAAAGCCACCAGAAATACCTCTCTCGTGAGATCGCGAAGCCGCGGCGCAAAATATGCAGCAATATCTTCAGGGGTTGTTATAGTTATCTGTTCTCCCAATGCTGCCATCTGGATTCTTCTTGATAACTCAAATACAGATTCAAGTGTTATGGCTTTAACCCTTGCTATTCCCGGGATAACCCTGAGTTGCTGCCAGTTTTTCCTGGCAAGCTGTCGCAAACCGTTGAAGTGTTCAAGCAGTGCCTGGGAAGTTTCAATTACATTCAGCTCACGGCTTCCCGTTCGAAGTAAAATTGCAAGAAGCTCTGCGTCGGAAAGACTTTCAGCTCCATACTTCATTAGTTTTTCACGTGGCTGCTCATCCGGCCGCATCTCCTTAACTGTGCGTCCCGAATATTTATAATTTTGCCATTTATCTTCCGGATTTTCAAACTCTTGTTGAACCATAATTTTTTAATGATTTGATGAATGTTATGTTTCAGTATGAAATGCCGGGCAATCCTAATCAGGCTCTCAAAACCCTGGTGATTTCCATTCGCTGTTTTCATACATTTTCGGTTTAACTATATGAACCAAAAGAAACCTGCTCCTTACAGTTTTGGATAAAAGTATTTTTTAAAAAGTAAAAAAATCCGTTTTATACAATTAGAAAATAAATTTCCCAAAAAAAAGCAAAACAGATTATGGAAGAAAAAATCATCACATACAAAGGAGATGAAATTAAAGTTACATTTGATGTCAATAGATGCATCCATTCCGCTGAATGCACCAAGGGTCTGCCGGCGGTTTTTGATGTGGACAAAAAACCATGGGTACAGCCCAACAATAGCTCTCCCGGTAAAATTGCCGAAGTAATTCATCGATGTCCTACGGGTGCCCTGCAGTACGAAAGGCTCGACGGAAAGGAGAACGAATCACCACCAAAGCAAAACAAAATATCTCTTGGCAAGAATGGGCCCGTTTACATGTATGGTGATTTAGAGGTTCAGAACGCCGATGGCGATGTAGTTCTTGAAGATACAAGGTTTGCTCTTTGCAGATGTGGTGAATCAACCAATAAACCGGCCTGCGACAACAGCCATGAAGAGATTGAATTCACAGCTGATGAAAGCTCTGATCTCGAAAAATTCCCTGAAACAGAAAGTGAATCTCATGGAAAGCTAATTTTGAAACTGATGAAAAATGGCCCGGTACTGGTAGAAGGAACATACAATATCCAGGAAAATAAAGACCAATTCAGTCAATCAGACAAAAATATGGCTCTTTGCCGCTGCGGCGGTTCTTCTAATAAACCATTTTGTGACGGAACACATAAGGATATTGGTTTTAAAACATCAGAGTAATCTTTAGGTAAAAAATGGCACAGTTTTTTTTAATTGCAGGGGCGGTTGCTATGGCACTGGCTGTCGGTTTCGGCGCATTTGGTGCACATATTGTACAGGATATGCTTACAGCCGAAAGATTTGAGGTTTATAAAACCGGGGTAGAATATCATTTCTATCATGGTATAGGTTTACTGATTATCGGTGCGATTGCGTTGCATATGCCTGAAAATAACCTGCTCAGTTGGTCCGGCTGGCTTTTGCTTGCAGGCATACTCATTTTCTCGGGCAGTCTGTACCTTCTTACACTCACTGACACAGCCTGGCTTGGGGCCGTTACTCCAATTGGCGGAGTTGCTTTTATTGCCGGCTGGATACTGTTTGCGATTGCACTTTTGAAACAACAGATATAAATCTGTCCCGTTTTTAATAGAGTGTAATTAACGTAAAAAGTCGATTTATGAAAACCGTTTATTTTTTTCTTCTATTCTCATTGCCACTTTTAACTGCAGACCTCTTTGCCCAAAATGAGACGGTACGACAGCTAATCTCTCTGGAGGGAATACAGGAAGTCGGGTTCACAGCAAATCTCGAAGGGAGCCGAACAGTTACAAGCGATAAAAACCTCACCCCTTCAAACATCCGCCAGGCCGTTGTTGAAGAACTAATAAACAATGATATAAAATTTGCAGATGACGAAGAAGTACGTTCATCTGCTGATATTCCTTTTCTCTATATGCATATCAACATGCTGGAGCTTGAAAACGGGTTAATCCCGTTTTCCATCGAATTGAGGCTTTATCAGCCCGTGAAACTTTCACTGAACAGGAATCTCGAAACAAGTGCAAGTACCTGGGAATCTGGTATGGTTGGTATCGTTTCACTTGATCGAATATCTTTAATCAGAGAGGCAGCTCTGAATGAGGTTTTAACATTTATTGACGATTATCACTCCGCCAATCGTTAATTTTTACATTCTGAAATCTTAATTTTTATTACTCTACAAGTAAGAGACATTCGTTTTTGACATCGTCATTGTACCGATCTCTGCAGAATCAATTTAAAAATTCGGAACCCTGTTAATGCTGGTAAAAGTTCTTTTTTTATTTATTCCTTTTGCAGGAATCCTGTTTTTTCATACTGAACTTCAGGCTCAGCAGGCAAATAATGTTCCCAACCTGATAAATATTTATCATCTTGATACGGATGAACAAATTTCACTGGATGGTAAATTGAACGAGCCTTTCTGGCAAAAGATTAGTCCGGTGACAAATTTTATCCAGCGGGATCCCGTAGAAGGGGGTGAACCTTCCGAAGAATCGGAAATCTATGTCGCTATGAGTCGGGAATATCTCTATATCGGTGCGAAAATGTATGACAGCAGCGCAGATAAAATACTTGCCTTCCAAAAAAGGAGGGACCAGAGCCTGCGAACCGATGACCGCTTTATGTTTATCCTGGATACCTTTAATACCGGAAGAAATGCTTTTTTCTTCGAAACCAACCCGGCCGGGCTGCGTGGTGACGGGCTGATCAATATTGGACAAGGAAGAAATTTGAATAAATCATGGGATGGCATCTGGGATATTCGCACAACCATCACAGATGAAGGCTGGTTTCTGGAAATTGAAATCCCTTTCAGAACATTAAACTTTGATCCGGATATTGATACCTGGGGAATCAATTTTCAGCGGACTATCCGCAGAAAAAATGAAGAGATAATCTGGACGGGATTTCGCAGAAACCAAAGTTTATTCAGACCGCAGGATGCAGGAAAAATTACGGGGCTAAGTGATTTGAATCAGGGGATCGGAATTGAAGTTGTACCGTATGGAATTACAACCGGAACCCGGGAATGGACCGGAAACGATAGGGAAGACAATTTTTCTGCAGATGCAGGATTTGATATCTCCTACAATATCACACCAAATTTGCGTTCATCGGCTACTGTGAATACGGATTTTGCTGAAGCAGAGGTAGATCAGAGACGCGTGAACTTAACACGGTTTCCCCTCTTCTTTCCCGAACAGAGAGATTTTTTCCTTGAAGGCTCCGACATCTTCAGTTTTGCTCCTGCGAGCGGAGTTACACCTTTTTTCAGCCGCAGGATTGGACTTGTTGAAGGTCAGCAGATTCCGATCAATTTCGGCGGGAAATTACTGGGTCGGCCGGGTAACTACAATGTGGGTCTTATTCAGATTCAAACAGGAAGCAAGGGAGATATTAACAGGGAAGATTTTACAGTTGCAAGAGTAACAAGAAATCTGTTTGAGGAGAGTCAGATCGGTGTAATCTACACACGAAGGGCCACCCATAACAGTGTTCTAAGTGACAGGCATACCGCAGGTGTCGACTTTGAATTGGGTACCTCACGCTTCAGAGGGGATAAAAATCTTCAGTTCCAGGCATTCTTTCTATGGCATAATCCAAACAGACCGGATGAAGATTCTGATTTTTTTGATCGCAGTGCACGCGGAATTCGAATTTCATATCCAAACTATCCTGTGAGCGCAAGCATGTCGTACCGGGAACTCGACAGAGATTTTAACCCTGATGTCGGTTTTACGCGAAGAAATTCTTTCAGAAGATTACAACCATCAATTTCCTATGAGAGAAACCTTGAAAAAAACTCCTTGTTCCGGCAAATTGAATTCTCTATCCGGCATGAATACCTTGCCGATATGGACTTCAGACCGCAGTCTGTTTCAACAAGGTTTACACCCATTGATATTCTTTTTGAATCCACAGAACGGTTTAATGCTTCCGTCACCCGGGCATTTGAGAGACTGAACTTCCCATTTGATATCCGCCGCGACAGATCCATCATTATACCTGCGGGAGATTATTATTTATGGGCTTTCGATACAGAATTCAGTACCGCAAATTTCAGGAAAGTGTCGGGCGAAATTGAATTTTCACACGGCGGTTTCTGGACCGGTACCAGAACACAATATGAGCTATCTGCTGATTTCCGTCCATTACCCGGTATTAACCTCGATGCCAACTGGACCCTTACCCAGGTGAGACTGCCGGAAGGGGATTTTGATACTGATCTTTTCAGATTTGAAGCCAATATTGATCCGACCCCGTCAATCTCATTCACTTCAAATATTCAGTTTGATACACTAAGTGACAGACTCGGGTTATTTAATCGATTCAGATGGATTGTAACTCCCGGCACTGATCTTTTTTTGGTCCATACAGCCAACTGGCTTTCAGATGTCGACCGCCTCAGGCCGCTGAGTACGGGCGGAACTATTAAACTCTCGTATACCTATCGTCTTTAAGATACCTTCAAGTAAATCAAATTATCGTATAAATTCCCGACAACGCCGGCGGTATCTGTTCACATTTCATCAAAATATAACAGAACCAGTACTGCGAGAATGAGAAAACCGAAGAAGATCAAAGCAAAGATTGTCCAAGGCTGAAGGCCTGCAGCAGTGCAGTTTCAATTTGGGTGATGATTACGCTGGTCGGGCAGGTTTCAGTGGATAGACAGACAACCGGAATTGAATGGCTGTGCATGTTTATGGTATGTCCTGTTCCAGGCCTTCAGCCTCGCGGTTTGTCAACATACATAATTCCCCGGGGCGCCTGCCCCGGGCTGTGCTGTTTCAGGCTTTCAGCCTGGTCGATTTTGTCTCCAGGTTCCCGGTGAACTGCCGACCTGTGCCCTCATAATATGAAGAGACTGGCTCTTTGTATTTGCGAGTTAAGAGAATGGGTAACAAACTGTATTCCGAATTTATTTTAATGCGCATCGAAATGGATAAATATGGTAATAAGAGATAAATCTGAAATTTTCGGATGCGAAATTGTGAATCACCTGGATGACTACGATAACCTGATATCAATTGTTCAGAATACAGGCTGAAGGCCTGTTGCAACACAGCCCCGACACGGCTGTGTCGGGGTTTCCGGTGCGGTGTCAACCGGACGGGCTGAAGGCCTGCAGCAGGTCCCTTTCAATTCGGGTGATTGTTACGATGGCGGGGAGGATTTAGTGCAATGGCAGCCGGCCTGTATGGTATAGTTGCTCATTTTCTTGGCCTGTCCTGTTCCAGGCCTTCAGCCTGGTGGGATTTTGAGAGATAATTATCAGATGAAGCTGAAACCAAACCGGAACATTCATCAGGCGACTTAGAGGATGCCGGCCTTAGCTGTGGTTTGAGCACCAGTCGTCAGATGAATATTCCCACGATTAGTCCGGTAAAATCAGGTTTTTAATTCTGTTAAAGCTGTTTTTCTCGAAGCGCCAGACGAAATCAAATTGTCCGAGCAGAAAACCGTAAAAGAGAAACAGAACCTGGTAGGAAGGTAATACAAAAGCAAACCAGCAGGAGACCCTGATCCACCACGGTGTGGAATCCACGATTCCGATCCAGCCGAAAGCTAACTGTTTTACAAAAAGGGCCGACATCCCCGTTATTGCAAATATGAGAAGGATAACAGCTACCTGCCACACTGTTTCAACTTCCCAGCGGTTCATCAGTTTTTTTACAATTGCATTCATGTTTATTTCCGTCTTTGAATCGCCTGGATGGATTTACCGGCTGCTATAATGGTTTCTTCTATCATTTTTTCAGTCAGAGTTTTTGCCAAAAACCAGCTTTCAAAAGGAGATGGTGGCAGGTAAATCCCCCGGTTTAACATCTCATGGAAAAAGAGTTTAAAAAACTCCTGGTCTGTCTGACTGGCTGTTTTAAAATCAGTCACTTTCTGATCTGTGAAAAAGATGCTGATCATCGAGCCAACCTGGTTAATGTGAAACGGGACACTGTGCGATGAGAATACGCCCGACAATCCTTTTTTCAGCTTTTCGCCTTTTTCTTCCAGTTCTACGTAATATTCAGGGTGTCTGTCCAGTGTTTCCAGCAGTGCGTGCCCTGCAGCCATTGCAAGCGGGTTACCGGATAGCGTACCGGCCTGGTACACCGGCCCAACGGGCGATACTACATCCATGATCTCTTTCTTACCGCCAAAAGCGCCCACTGGTAAACCCCCGCCGATAATTTTACCAAATGTGACCAGGTCAGCCCACACATTATACCTTTCCTGAACGCCGCCTCTTGAAAGACGAAAGCCGGTCATCACTTCGTCAAAGATCAGAACCGAGCCATGGGTATCACACAAATCTCGCAATTCTTCAAGAAATCCCGGATTCGGCGGAATGCATCCCATATTGCCGGCAACAGGCTCCAGGATAACCGCAGCAATCTTATTCTTGTTCTTCTTAAACAGTTTCTCAACACTTTCAATATTGTTATAATCAGCAACAAGTGTATCCTTTGCTGTCCCTTCCGTTACACCGGGGCTGCTGGGCGAACCTAATGTAAGGGCTCCGCTTCCTGCTTTAATCAGGAAGGCATCGGCGTGTCCGTGATAATTGCCTTCAAATTTTATAATCTTTTCTCTGCCCGTATATCCCCGTGCAACTCTTATAGCACTCATACATGCTTCCGTTCCGGAGTTTACCATTCTGACCTTGTCCACATTCGGGACCATCTGCTGAACAAGCTCTGCCATTCTGATCTCAATTTCAGTCGGCGCCCCGAACGATGTGGAATTGAAAGAAGCATCCTGCAGGGCTTTGATGACAGGCGCATAAGAGTGACCCATAATCATCGGTCCCCATGATCCTACGTAATCGATATACTCATTGCCGTCAACATCGGTTAACAGAGAGCCTTTTGCTTTTTTAAAAAAAACAGGTGAGCCGCCTACAGATTTGAATGCACGTGCGGGTGAATTCACCCCGCCGGGAATAAATTTTTGTGCTCGCTCAAATAGTGACTTACTTGTTTTCAGTTTGTCGGACATCTGTCAACTGTTTATTTTTGTGTTTGTGTCAGAATGAATACCGGCATCAATGTTCTGCCTGAATACCTGTTGACCAATCCCAGAGTATTCTGCGTTTCCATCTGGTTTATTACCCTGTCATATTTTCCAATGCCGCTATTCTCTCTTCAAGAGGCGGATGTGTCATGAAGAGGGCTTTAAATCCTTTTTTCTTACCGGAAGTTATACCAAATGCCTGCATCGATTCCGGCAGCTGATTGGGCACCTGCGATTCTGCCTGCAAACGTTTTAAGGCATTAATCATTCCATTCTTGCTCGCAAGTGTTGCACCCGCTTCATCCGCCCTGTACTCACGTTTTCGTGAGAACCAGAATACGATTGTAGAAGCCAAAATCGCAAGAACAATCTCAGCTGCTATAGTTGTTATAAAGTAACCAATCCCAAGGCCTCTTTCATTTTTTAAGATCACGCGGTCAACAGCAAAACCAATCACACGGGCAAGAAACATAACAAATGTATTTACCACACCCTGAATCAGTGCCAGGGTTACCATGTCCCCGTTTGCAACATGACCGATCTCATGACCGAGAACTGCACGTATCTCGTCTTTATCAAACCGCTGAAGCATTCCATGGCTGACAGCCACAAGTGCGTTGTTCCGGTTCCAGCCTGTAGCAAACGCATTTGCCTGTTGCATGGGAAAAACACCAACCTCAGGCATTCCGATACCGGCCTTTTCTGACATATCACCAATTTCCCGAAAAAGCCACTGTTCCTGCTGGTTCCGTGGTTCTTTGATAATTTCAACTTTCGCAGTCCATTTGGCTATTTTTTTAGAAAGAAGCAGCGAGATAAAAGAACCTGCCATACCAAAAACGAAACAGAATATGAGTAGAGCCTGCAGATTCAGGTTCGTTCCTGTCTCATCCAGGAATGAATTTACTCCTAACAGGGAGAGGGTAATACTTGCAACAATAATGATCGCAATGTTTGTAGCAAGAAATAAAAATACTCTTTTCATCTTATAAAAAATGGTTTGAATTTATTGGATGTGGAAAATACAAATTTCATCATTTGAGATGAATTCGCTTTTCCTGAAACAGGATTTACAATAATCGTGCCGCTTTTTTTGCAAAATAGGTAGCGATTATATCAGCGCCGGCACGTTTAAAAGCAATTAACGACTCCATCATGGCTTCTTCTTCATTCAGCCAGCCGTTTTGAGCGGCGGCCTGAATCATCGCATACTCGCCCGACACCTGGTATACAGAAACGGGAATACGAACGTTTTGTTTTACCGCCTGAACCACATCAAGGTATGGCAGCCCGGGTTTTACCATTACGATATCAGCTCCTTCCTGTTCATCGAGCTGTGCCTCTCGAATGGCTTCTCGGGTGTTAGCCGGATTCATCTGGTAGGTTTTTTTATCACCAAAACCGGGTGCTGAATCCAGCGCATCCCTGAACGGGCCATAGAAACAGGACGCATATTTGGCACTGTATGCCATGATTCCCCTGTTTTTGTAACCGTTCTCTTCAAGAGCTTCCCTGATTTTCCCGATCCGGCCGTCCATCATATCGGATGGTGCCACAAAATCTGCCCCGGCTTCCGCATGACTCACAGACATTTTGGCAAGTACTTCTATCGTTTCGTCATTTAAGATCTCATTTTCATGCACAATGCCATCGTGTCCGTAGCTCGAATAGGGATCAAGAGCCACATCCGTCATAACAACAAGCGATGGAAAATGGTTTTTAATTTCTCTTACTGTCGTTTGCATCAGTCCGTCGGGGTTAAGCGCTTCAGTACCCTGGTTATCATTCTTCTCATCCGGTACTTTTACGAACAACAAAACAGACTGAATACCTGCATAAATTAATTCGCTTATTTCGGTCAGGAGTAAATCCGGTGTATAACGGTAATAGCCCGGCATCGAAGAGATCTCCTCTTTCATATCTTTGCCTTCCATTACAAAGAGCGGTGCAATAAAGTCAGCAGGGTGTAAACGGGACTCCGATACCAGCTTTCTGAGGGCACCGGAAGTCCGCAATCTTCGGCCGCGTATAAACGGAAAGTTTCCTTCTTTACTCATTTTTGAACTGTCAATTTTATAGCAAATCGATTTTCACCTGTTACGAAGATACATCCTCTTCGTGAATTCCATGTTAAGATCTCTTTTCGAATAAAATCATGCCCACAAACAGCAACAGGGTGCCAAATCTGAAAAAATTACAAATACCTATCACAATCCTCTTCGTGAATTCTTCGCGTCCTCGTGACCTCACGGTAAAAAGGGGACTAATTAGTTTTACTTCACAGGTTGCGATCGCCCGATAAAAAAAAATTATGACTGGAAAAAGGATCAATGTATATGCTAATAAAAATGGTTTCAAATAGCGGGTATCACATTTTTTATCAGTACTGTCCAAAACGTTTAAGAATTTTAATAAATGCCTATGTTTCAGTGCATCCGGAAGCATCTATTGTTGAATTTCGAAACTCGATTCTCCGGATCTCCTTCTATGCTCCTATGGGAGCATTTGGCAGGTAATAAACGAGAGATTGAAAAACCAATAGCGTCCCGTAGGGCACGCCTGGCAGAAGCCTGACGTAAAGCGTGCCCATCCACAGCCTCTCACCAGGCGTTCCGCTGGAACGCAGCGATCAAGACGGTACCACACATTGTTACCGACCATACCTTCCTACAGGAAGGAACTGGAGTTGTATAACTTGCACGTATACACGTTGAAGTCTTTTATTGGTAACAGTCTGCTCATCGTTTATGGAATAGATCATCAGGCTAGCTCTCCGTCACCTGCTCCATTTTGTATCCAGCAGTTTTTCAAAACGTTTTGGACAGTACTGATTTTTTATATAGTATACTCATTCACCCTTCAGCAAATCAATTTTTGAATCGATCTCAATATCCTGTAAAAGGGTACGGTGAACAGGGCATTTTTGAGATATTTCCAGAAGCCGGTCGAGCTGTTCATCACTTAAATCACCTTTTATCGTAATCTCCTTTTCGATACGATCAATCTTTGAAGATTTTTCGCCGCAATCACGGCAATCTTCAGCGTGATCCTTAAAATGTCTCAGCTCCATAAATATATCTTCAACCGGCCATTTTTTGCGGCTTGCATACATTCTTACTGTCATCACTGTACAGGTACCAAGCGACATTAAAAGCAAATCATAGGGATCGGGCCCTTTATCTTTACCACCGGACGATTCCGGTTCATCAGCAATGACTTCATGATCGCCTGCATTGAGTACAGTTTTATAATTTTCATCACCCAGGTGAACGTGTACGATTTTTTTCTTTGAATTGTCGGTCATGTCAATTTTATTTTATTCATTGATATTATTGTAAGGTATAAGATTCAGGGAGTCACATTCCAGTATTGAGGGATGAATTTTAAAAAATCCAGCTGTCAATTTATCGAGCTGCTCAGATTTGCCCTTTATGAGTAATAGTGAACGTGCAGCAAAATACAACGCCGGGTCACTATAGCTTACTGCATAACAATAAGTTAACAATTATTTGATCTTCTGATAATGATATAACTATCCTGCCGTAACGTTGATTGATTTTATTATAAATAAAATCATCTTTATTATGGCTAAACGATCTCTTGATGTAGTGGTTCTTTCTGATGTGCATCTTGGCACTGTTGGATGCCACGCCCTTGAACTGGTTCAATATCTCAACACTATAGAACCGAAGAAACTTATACTGAACGGCGATTTTGTTGATATCTGGAACTTTCGCAAATACTACTGGCCCGAATCCCATATGCTGGTAATGCGGACGATGCTGACCATGATGACAAATGGAACCGACATCTACTACCTAACCGGAAATCACGATGAAGTTCTCAGAAAAGTTTCAAGCTTGCAGCTTGGACCCCTCTTTGTTCGCGATAAACTGGTACTTGAACTGAATGGTGAAAAAGTGTGGATCTTTCATGGTGATGTTTTTGATATCACTATGAAACACAGTAAATGGATTGCAAAAATCGGCGGGAAAGGATATGACTTGTTAATACTTCTGAATCGGGCCATCAATTCACTTCTGACAAAATTTGGACAGGGTAAACTTTCTCTTTCAAAAAAGATCAAGGAGAGTGTGAAAAAGGCTGTCAGGTTCATTGAAGACTTTGAAACCACAGCTATGGAGCTTGCGATCGACCAGGGCTATGACTATGTAATATGCGGACATATTCATCAGCCAAAAATAAGAGGCTATGAAAATGATTACGGCTCGGTTATCTATATGAATTCAGGCGACTGGGTTGAAAACCTCACAGCTCTCGAATATGACGGGCTGGAGTGGTCGATGTTCCGTTACGAAGAATCCCGGTTTGGAAAACAGGAGATCATTCAAAAAAAGATAAACCGAAAAAAAACACACGAAAGGGAAATTATCGAATGAAACTTCTATACGGGATACAGGGAACCGGACACGGGCATATCAGTCGCGCCAGGGAAATTCTTCCACACCTGGCGAACAGAGCAAATGTTGATATTCTTCTGAGCGGATACAACTGCAAACTGAACCTGGACGGTTTTACGGTAATTAAAAAAAGAGGGATAAGTTTTCAATACGACAACCGGGGCGGTGTTTCTGTTTTGGAAACCGCCCGAAGCCTGCACCCTGTAAAACTGCTAAGAGATATTCAGGAACTGGATACAGGAAAATACGATCTGATTATCTCAGATTATGAACCCATTACAAGCTGGGCTTCAGTGGCTTCAAAAGTTTCATGTGTGGGACTGAGCCATCAGTCGGCCTTTTTATCAGACAATTGCCCCAGACCATATAAAACATCTGTTGTATCTGAACAGATCATGAAGAATTTTGCGCCTTGTACAAAACCGGTTGGTTTTCATTTTAAGCGATATGATTCTTTTATCGAGCCGCCCGTAATACGCTCCCAGGTAAAAAATCTGAATCCCAAAGATGATGATCATATCACTGTTTATCTTCCGGCATTTGATCATGAAACGCTTGCCTCCCTGTTTCTTCGATTCAGTACTATTAAATGGGAGATATTCTCTCCTTTTTGCACAGAATCGTATACACGGAACAACATCACGGTGCACCCTCCCGGCAATGAATCATTTCTGAAAAGTCTTGAGAATTGTACCGGTGTAGTAACCAGTGCCGGTTTCGAAACCTGTGCAGAAGCAATGTACCTGGGCAAAAAGCTTTTTGTAATACCAATTAAAAACCAGTACGAGCAACTCTGTAATGCTGCCGCACTTGAAAAAATTGGGATCTGTGTTGCGCATGACTGGGGGAATGCTCTTGAAAAAAAGCTTCGCGCGTGGTTGTGTAATAATCCCGTTATTCACCTCGAAGAAATTGCCGCTGTTGAAAAAATTGCCGACAAACTACTTCGCATGGCGAGTCGGATGAACCATAAAAAATATGCGTTACATTAACGGCAGGTATTTTTGCCTGATCATTTTCATATGATGAAACTCATGGCCGGCAATCACAAATCCTATGGCTCTGACTGTAAAAGGATTATCATTAACGACTCCTGACCGCATTAACTGAACATCGTTAAAGCTATGAAACAGGGAGATGGTAATTTCCCTCGTTAGCCTGATACGTTCCAGCAATTGATTGAGCGGCATATCATCAAAATTGGCATTTAACACATAGTGATCATGATCATAGCCGGGAAGTGGTTTCTGCTCACCGCGGGCAAGGCTCAGCGCCCTGTACTGAAATATTAACTCGGTATCAGCCAGGTGGCCCAATACTTCCTTCACTGACCACTTTCCAGGTTCGTATCTCCTCTGTGAACTCTGATCACTAAAGTCAGATAACAAATCCAAAAACTGCCGGTTTTGATATGGCAAAATTTGTAAAAGAGAATGATCCGGTAACTCGTTCACATATTCTGCGTAAAAATCTCCGTATTCGCTTCTGTATGGTTTTTTCGAAAGTGGCATAACTGTTTCAACTGTATGTTCTATTATGATAAACCGGGTGTCTCACCTGACAGAGTTTAAAAAGAAAAGCCCTCACTTCACAAATAAAAAATTGAGAAATGAAGGCTCTAAAATAACTTTATATAACTGTGTTGCAGGTGATTTACTGCAAAATAGTGATTGCTATTCCACCGAATGGGACTTTACATTGGTCTTAGCCACCTGCTCTCCATCCGCATAGTTAATGGTTTCATATGCGTAGTTTACACCATCGCTCATCTTCCAGTCGCTGTAGCGAACTTCAACATTCTGTCTGGCTCCTTGTTGCGGATTAAACTGGCTGAATTGAATCATTGCAGGAAGTGAAGTTTCAGGATTTAGAAACAGATCAAATTCGGGATCCGATTTAATTTTCAGATGCACATACTCAACCGATTCAACCATTTCCATACCCATATATTCTGCAGATGTCTCTTCCAGGTTCAGAGCTATATTTATAAAATTGCGAGAATATTGGCCTAACGTCTGTTCCATTTGTGCAGGAGGCATCGCTCTTTCCTGACCACCCATCTTCATCACACCATTTCCGTTCGAAATTTCAGTTACAATTTTCCCAAATGGCGCATTCACTTCAGCTATAAACTCATTCTCTTCAAAATTAAGTTCTTCCCTGGAATCCAGTGACATTTCACCCTGGGGTGCATTAATAATGTTTTCACTTTCCACTACCAGGTTGCCATCAAGTGTTAGTGAAGGAAGCACGGCATTTGCCATTTTACCAAGCCACTCTTTGCCCTTTGCAGCATCACCTGCAACGGACTCTTCACTTTCATCACTGCCCGGCTCAGGGATTGTAATATCAATTTCATTCACGTTTCCAAACTTATCAAGCTGATCTCCTATTTCAGACTCATTGCCAACAACAAGTATCTGCAAATTTTCAGGGCGCAAATATTCATTTGCCACACGCTGAACATCAGAAATAGTAACACTTTTGATCTCTTCAACAAGTTTATCAAAGCTGTCTTTCGGCAGGCCCGCGTATTCATTTGATAATCTTTGATTCAATACTTTCGATTTACTGTCGTACTGAAATACAATAGAGTTCAAAAATTGATCTTTTGTCTCCTGCAGCTCTTCTTCCGAAATCGGTTCATTTTGCAGACGTTCAACCTGCTCAATAATGGCATCTATAGCTTCGGCAGTTGTTTCACTCTGTGTCATAACACCGGCTGTAAATGTCCCCGGGTAAAAATTGCCGCTCCTGTATGATCCGAAAACGTCATACGCAAGGCCCATATCGCTTCTCACTACCTGGAACAGACGGCCGGAAAATCCTCCGCTAAGCACCTGGTTCATCACCTGCAGCCTGGCATAATCCGGGTTGCTGCGCATACCGCCGATATGCCCTAACAGCACATAACTTTGATTCACATCAGACTTATTGATGAAATTGACTGTCTGTTTAAAGTCGTAATTAACATCCGGGAACAGGAGATTGTTTTCTTCACCTGCCGGAACAGAACCGAAAGCATCCCGAAGTTTCCTTTTCACATCCCTCATATCGAAATCACCGATTACGCCAATCATCATGTTATTTCCTTTAAAAGCATCCTCATGAAATTGCACAAGATCTTCACGGGTAATATTGTCAACTGTCTCATACTCCGTCAGTCTGCCATACACAGATTCGGAGCCGTAAATTATTCGTTCGAACTCGCGATTGGCTATGCTGCCCTGGTCATCATTTCTTCGGGATATACCACTTTTAGTCTGAGTTTTGGCAAGCTCAATTTTGTCTTCCGGAAAAAGCGGGTTTTGAAGAAGGTCTATAAAAACAGGCAAAAGTTCGTCAAAATCTTCTTTCAGAACATTCATATTGGCTGTTCCGCTTGTAAAGCCAATACCGGTTTCCATTCTTGCAGCTTTATTTTCCAGTAACACATTCAGTTCATCGGCCGGGTATTTTTCTGACCCCCCGCTTCGCATTACAGTGCCTGTCATCGAAGCAAGTCCGACTTTATCATCAGGTTCCATTACAGCGCCGGTACGAACACGGGCACTTACATTAATGAGGGGAAGTTCATTGTCCTCCACAAGGTAAAATGTAATTCCGTTATCGAGTGTATAGACTTCTACATCGGGACGGTCGAAGTCATTTATTTCCGGATAATCGATCTCGTCCCATCTCTTTTGTGCATCAGCGGCCTGCAGGCCTGCTATCAGTAAAATCAAAAATGTTGTTAATAATCTTTTCATAGGTCTCTGCTTATTGGTTTTCCCGGGCGTCAGCCACGTCTTTTTGAGCTTGTTTATTCACAATCATACCGACGGTACGATTCTGTTGGGTAAGATATTCATTTGCCACACGCTGCAAATCATCAAGAGTTACAGATTGCAGCTCTTCTATGGATGTAAATACTTTTCTCCAGTTTCCCTGTTGCGCATGTGTTTGTGCAAATCGAAGCGCCAGTCCGTTGTTGGAAGCCAGTCCGCGAACCAAATTTGCCCTGGCATTTGTAATGGCACGGTCAAGTTCCTCTTGCGTAATAGAACCGTTCTTAACAGCTTCAATCTCTTCAAGTATTGCATCCTCTACATCTTCAATTGCAACACCCTGGTTGGGAACTGCAAATGTCAAAAACATACTTTGATATTTTGTGCCAGGAAACCCGTTAAAAGCCTGTACAGCGAGAGCGAGTTTTTCATCTTCCACAAGCTTCTTGTATAAGATGGAGGTTCTGCCCTGGGATATAATAGACCCCAGCAGCTGGAGAGGTGCTGCATCTTCATGCATCTGGTCAACTGTATGATATCCTGTTAAAAGGAAGGGCTGACTCTCTTCCTCAATAATAAAACGACGCTCCCCTCTTTGACCCGGCTCCTTCGTATTCAATTTCGGCACGGGTTCGCCTGCCGGCATATCACCGAAATACTGATTGGCAAGCCTCTTCATCTTATCCGGATCAATATCCCCTGCAATGGCAATCGTAATATTACCGGGTACATAAAACGTATCATAAAATTTTTCCGCATCGCTGATTGTAGTAGATTCAATATCACTCGGCCAGCCAACAACCGGGTTTCCGTAGGGATGAGCCGTGTAAGCCACAGCAAGAAACTCTTCGATCAAACGTCCTACAGGATTGGAATCAGTTCGCATTCTGCGCTCTTCCATCACCACATCTTTCTCTACATAAAACTCTCTGAAAACCGGGTTTTTAAAACGATCGGCTTCAAGGTTAAACCAGAGTTCAGCCCTGTTTTGAGGCAAACTGTAAAAATAACCTGTAGCATCGGCACTTGTAAAGGCATTCAGGCCAACCCCGCCGTTATTTTGAATAATCTGGGAAAACTCGTTATTCACAACATACTCTTTCGCTTTTTCCTGGGCGTCTTCAAAATTTTTCCACAACTGCTCCACTTTTTCAGAATCTGTCCCGGCACTTCGTTTTTCACGCAACCAGGCCTGGTAGGCTTCTTCAACTTCTTCAATCGCTTTTTTCTCGTTCTCCCAATCGGTTGTACCGATGTAGTGAGTTCCTTTAAAAGCCATATGTTCAAATATATGAGCTATACCGGTATTTCCTACCGGTTCATTGGCCCCGCCAACATCCACAAATGTGACAAAACTTGCCACAGGTGCTACAGGACGTTCAATGATGATAAAATGCAGACCGTTGTCGAGTGTAAACTCGGTTACTTTTTCTTCGAATGATTCGAGATCCTGCGCGAACGCTGTATGGAGAGGAAGCAGCAGCATACACAAATACAGAATCCCTGCCGGGATAGTTTTTTGGTAGTGTCTCATCTATTAATAAATTGAGTTAGTGGTTTAGCTTTGCAGGTACGTAAAATGGTACAGTAAGTTTCAAAAAAAATATTCTCCATACAACTCTCTTTCTAAAAATTTTTTAAACCCCGTTTGTAAGAAATTATCCTACTTTACCTGTCACGTTTGGACTACGCTTATGAGAAATTAAACCCTCTCTTTCTAAAAAAACAGATATATGTAACCTTATATAAAGGGAATAACTTTAAAACAAGAGGTGATTGTTATGGTAAAAAAAAGCATATCTGTTTTGATAGTAATTTTAATTGCATGTAATACTCAATTATTTGCTCAGCAAACAGGCCAGCAACAACAAAAAATGCAGCAGCAGATGCAAAATATGATGCAGCAAATGAATCAGATGATGGAACGAACCCAAAATATGACGCAGGAGATGAATCGTAAAATGCAGCAAACACAAAATGAACAGATGCGAAATCAGTTCAGGATGACACATAGAATGGGTGAGCAGCTTGGAATGATGCTGGGGAATATGAAAAATGCAGCTGAAAGGTGCAACATGATGCTTCAGGATCAGCAAATGATGCAGGATCGAGAAATGAGAAGGGAAACAGAACGGCTGCAGAAACATCTTCAGGATATGACTAAACAGATGGATGATGCGGTCATGACAATGGAGAGAATGACAAAAAGGCTTCGCAATATGGAATCTGCAGGCAATTGAATGTAAATGGGATATAAACCATGAAACCTTCTTTATTAAGAATCCGGTTAGTATGGATTTTGATAATTATTTTTTGCGAAGGAGGTTTGGTTTATTCCCAAACAATTACCTATAACGGATCGGCTCAATTTTCAACCGGAAGTTACTTTTTTACGGAGAACACAAACAGTTTTTACCTTAATAGCGGGTTTTCATTTAGAAATAAAGGGATCAGCATAGGTCTGAATATTCCCTATATCGTACAAAGCACACCATGGATATCAGTCAGCTCCGGGAGTTTGATTGCAACCGGTGGACCCGGAAACGAAAGGGTGGGCGGAGAGAGAAACGGAAACGGAAACCGAAGAGGTGGCAGAAAGATAGATCCGGGCATAGCAGATACGATATCCTATTCAAGTGCCAGTTTTGGAGATCCAAACTTATCAGGAAATATCAAATTATATGAATCAAAAAATCAAAGAACTTCGGTACAAACCAATCTGAACATTAAATTCCCGCTGGCAGATCCCACAGACGGGTTCGGTACAGGCGCCTGGGATTTTGGAGCGGGGATGTCCATTTTCCAAAGAATTGGCTCAGATTATTTATGGATTCTGGACGTAATGCACTGGAGGCTCGGAGATATGAATAACCTGGAATTTAAGAACCCGGTCAGTTTTAGTTCCGGCCTCGGACGATCCTTTTCAAACGGCAAATGGTTGATTTCCGCAAATATTTACGGATATACCCGGATTATTGAAGAAATAGAACCGCCTTTAAGCAGCGGCCTGAATGCCGGACTGAGGATAAATCCAAAAATGAATCTCAATGCCAGTGTTGTAATTGGCCTGAGCGATTCAAATCCTGACGTATCCACGGGCTTGGGCTGGAGTGTAACTTTTTAAAAATAACACAAAATTCAAATCAGTCTTTAATATCAATTAGAACAAATCAATAAAAGAAGGTGATCAAAAATGAAAAATGTAATCTATACATCATTAATTATCATGCTAACGGCAGTAATGATTACAGATAGCGTTTATGCACAGAACCGATATGGCAAGAAAAAAAATCAGCAGACATACTCACGGCATTTTAATGTAAATACAGTCGAAACTATTGACGGGGTAGTAAAAGACATTATTTACAAATCAAGTGAACGAAACCCCGAAATGACCGGAGTACACCTGGAAATTTCAACCGGAAACGAGGAAATTCCGGTTCACCTGGGTCCAGCTTGGTACGTATCACAGCAACAGCACACGTTTAGTAAAGGCGACAGTGTAACCGTTACCGGTTCCCGTATCACATTTAACAACGCTCCTGCAATTATAGCAGCACAGGTTCAAAAAAATGATATGGTTTTGCAACTACGAGATGAAAATGGAATGCCCAACTGGAGGGGCTGGCGACGGGGTAATCCGCGCTCGAACTGAAAGTACTGCTTTTAATGATGGGGGGTAGCCCGCATTTCTCACCTAGAAATTTTTTCCTCAGCAAGGCGAAGGTAAAATGGTGGCGGAAACGTACATGGGTACGTTGAGCAAGCCATTTTACCTTCAACGCAGCTGAGGAATAAAGTTCGCCGAAAACAACCTGTTATTTTTTAAAGGACTCAAATATTGACCCAACTTATTATTTTACAATAGATTATGAAATATTCAATAAAATCTCTGTGAGAAATGCGGGGTAGTTGTTACTTTTAATCCGTAGTAAGAAGATCCGGGATAAAAATTTTATTCATGCTAAATTGCAGATACAAAACAACGGGGGCGGACAGAACTTTATACTCTTGCTTGTTTGCAGTGATGATCTTCTCAATTACAGGTTGTGATAGCAGTGATATTGCGAATGAGGTGAGTTCTGACTTTCGAACCTGGTCTAACTATCTTGGCGATAAAGGGGGCACTCAATACTCCTCACTTGACCAGATTACTACTGAAAATGTAGATAAGCTTCAGATTGCGTGGATTTTCTCGACAGGTGATACAATTTCGGGTGTCCGAACAGAAATACAGGCAAATCCTATCATTGTTGGTGATACTCTATACGCCACCACACCACAACTGAAGTTATTTGCCTTAAAAGCAGCTACCGGCGAACTTCTATGGAGATTCAATCCATTTGAGGGTGAAAAACCCGCAAGCCGCGGTGTTAATCGCGGTGTTGAGTACTGGAGCAACCGGTTGGGAGATAAGCGTATTTTTTATGTGGCCGGATCAAGATTATATGCTGTAAATGCTGAAAATGGACAACCTGTAAGTGAATTTGGGGAAGGGGGGTCTGTTGATTTTAAAACCGGGCTTGGACGCGATACGTCCGATTTATTTGTATCTGCTACATCACCTGGCATAGTATACGGCGATCTGCTGATTCACGGTTCCCGTGTTTCGGAACTGGCAGACTCAGCGCCCGGACATATCAGGGCATTTAATGTTTATACAGGTGAGATTGAATGGATATTTCACACGATTCCACATCCTGGTGAATATGGTTATGATACCTGGCCTCCTGATGCCTGGACCCGAATTGGAGGGGCTAATAGCTGGGCGGGAATGAGCCTGGATGAGGAGCGGGGAATCGTCTACATACCCACCGGATCCGCTGCATTCGATTTCTATGGCGGTAACCGTCACGGAAGTAACTTGTTTGCCAATTCACTGCTTGCCCTGAATGCAGCCACCGGAGAGAGACTCTGGCATTACCAGTTTGTACATCATGACCTGTGGGACCGTGATCCGCCCGCAGCTCCGGCCCTGGTAACAATTAACAGGAATGGGAAAAAGATTGATGCTGTGGCTCAAACTACCAAAACGGGGCATATTTTTCTTTTCGACAGAGAGTCAGGGGAGCCGCTGTTTCCAATTTTGGAAACAGAAGTACCCGCTTCTGATCTTGACGGCGAAAAAGCCTGGCCAACGCAGCCGGTACCCGAGAAGCCTTCGCCATTTGCGAGACAGTTTTTTAACAGGGAAGATATCAGCAATATTTCGTCCTCATCACGTCCCGGAATATTGAAACGCTTTAACGAAATCCGCTCATCGAATCCGTGGGATCCGCCAAGTGTTGAGGGGACACTAATATTTCCGGGCTTCGATGGCGGAGCAGAATGGGGAGGCGCAGCTATTGATCCAAAAACCGGCATTCTCTATGTAAATTCAAATGAAATGCCATGGATTTTAGAAATGATTGAAGTGGCTCCCGAAGAAAACAGTACAATGTCTCCCGGCCGTAAAATTTTTGCGATGAATTGTGCCGCTTGCCACGGCGCCGACAGGACCGGAGACTCTCAGGGTCTGTATCCATCACTGATTGATATAGGAGAAAAATTTACAAACCGGGAACTTGAAACAATTATTCAGGATGGAAGGGGTGTTATGCCTTCTTTTACTCACCTTAGTTTGGAGGAAAGAGAAACACTGGTATCTTTTCTTGCAGACAGCAAATCCGAAGATCCTGAAGGTTTAAAAATTGACATGGAGGAGGCACTGCAGGTTCCATACGCGCATACCGGCTGGAACAAGTTTCTGGACTCCGAAGGATATCCTGCAATTAAACCTCCATGGGGTACCTTGAATGCTATCGATTTAAATACCGGCGAGTATATCTGGAAAGTAAGGCTGGGTGAATTTGAAGAGCTTACCAAAAGAGGAGTTCCGAAAACAGGAACAGAAAATTATGGGGGGCCTGCAATTACGGCAGGCGGACTTCTTTTCATCGGGGCAACAAAAGACGAAAAGTTCCGCGCCTTTAACAAATCAACCGGGGAACTCCTTTGGCAAACCAACCTCCCGGCCGGCGGGTATGCAACACCATCTGTTTATGAAGCAGAGGGAAAACAGTACGTTGTAATTGCAGCGGGCGGGGGCAAAATGGGAACGAAATCAGGGGATGCATACATAGCTTTCTCACTTCCGGATGAAGTACTAAATTAAAGTGAAATCATTAACCGATTTACATTCAAACTTCTTATTTGCTGCACTATTTCTCTAACTATCTGTTCTTTATATTAGAAAATCCTAATCTTTTATTTTTACTGTAACAAAGCTCTGCCTCTCTTCTCTTTAAATTACTATCTACCCTGTTTGCATCAATGTGACGAGAGTAATAAAGAAAGAAGGTTTCAATGTTAAAAAATTACATGCTGGTTGCTTATCGCAATTTTGTGAAGCAGCCGGTGTATTCAGCAATTAATATATTAGGACTGGCAATCGGGGTGGCTTGTTCATTTCTTATTCTGTTATTTGTATGGAATGAAATCAGTTACGACAAGTATCACCCGGATTCGGACAGATTGTACAGAATTACCCAGACCTATATAAATGAGTCGGGTGAAAATGACGATGCGGGAACACCGTTTCCTATGGCACGGGCCCTCCTGCTTGAATACCCGGATCTTATAGAAGAATCCGTACGATTTATTAATTTGCAAACCGAATCACTATCTATCGCAAATAGTGAAACCCAGGAGTACGTAAGGGAAGAGCATTTTTTCTTCACAGATGCCGGTATGTTTCATCTCTTTGATATCAGCCTACTGAGAGGGAATCCCGAAACAGCACTTACAGATCCGAATACCGTGGTCATCTCTGAATCTGCGGCGGATAAATATTTTAAAGGTGAAGACCCGATTGGGAAAAATATCAGGTTTGAAGGAAGATTTAATCTTACCGTAACCGGTGTTATGCAAGACTGGCCAAAGAACAGTCATTTTCGGGCAGATGTACTGGCTTCGTTTGAATCACTCTCCAACTATTGGAGAAATTATGATGAAATCACTGCCGGATGGAGATGGAACCCGAACTGGACGTATGTAAAACTCAGCCCTGACACAGATCCGGAAACCCTGGAAGAGCTGTTGGTACAATTCAGTGAAAAATACTACACAACAGATGCCATTGGTGAAAATGAGTCTGTTATTATCCATTTACAGCCTCTTACAGATATATGGCTGAAATCGGGACTTGACAGTGAAATAGAACCGACGAGTAATATTCTTTATGTATATCTTTTTTCAGCAATAGCTATCCTGATCATTGTAATTGCTGCTATCAATTTTACAAATCTCTCGACGGCCCGGGCAATTCAGCGTTCAAGAGAGGTTGGACTTCGCAAGACATTAGGAGCTGAAAAGAGGATGCTTAAATTTCAGTTTTTAAGTGAATCCATTTTATATACAACCATCTCTGTACTTTCAGGTTTTGTACTGGCCTATCTGATTCTGCCCTTTTTTAATCAAATTCTTGGGAAATCAATTGAGTTTTCTCAGTTTGATCCCGCCTGGCTTGCGTTAGCTGTATTGCTGTTTATTATGATTACAGGCGTTCTTTCGGGTCTCTATCCCGCGTTCGTGCTTTCATCATTTAATCCTGTTGACAGCCTCCGCTCTGCCACTCCGAATATGGGAAATATGGGGCTTTTGAGACGAGGTCTAGTAACGTTTCAGTTTGCCATAACAGCTCTTCTGTTTATAGGTACAGCGGTTATATTTCTGCAATACGATTATATCAAAGATAAAAATCTCGGTTACGATACCGAACAGATCGTAATTTTGCCAACCAGTAATACATGGGTGCTCTATGATCTGGATATCTACCTGGATCGACTTCGCGAACACCCCTTAATAGAAAGAGCTACAGGCTCAAGAGCCATTATGGGGAGTGAAAAATACTCCATGTACCTCGTAAAAGCGGAGGGGCAATCAGACAGGGAACAGTCTGTTTCTAAAATTATAGTAACACACGACTTCCTCAAAACCCTGGGAATTCAGCTTGTTGCCGGCCGTGATTTTTCTGAACAGTTTTCAACAGATACCGATGATGCACTTCTGGTTAACAAGGCAGCTGTTGATTTTTTCGAATGGGGCAGTATTGAAGATGCTATTGGAAAATATATAGATATCCTGGATTACAGGAAGCGCGTGGTTGGCGTAACAGAGGACTTCCATTACAGCTACCTGAAAAGAGAAATTGATCCCCTGATTATCGAATTACCGACCACTCTGAACAGTACACTTGTAAATATTAATTACATCAAGGTTCAGTTGAATCCCGGTAACCATGAACCGGTGATTGATTATATGCGTGAAAACTGGGATGATCTGGATTCTGCCCATCCATTTGAGTACTTTTTTTATGATGATTATATGAACACAGTATATGAAACAGAAGAGCAGATGAGTCAGATCGTATCAATACTGTCAGTATTGGGTATTATCATTGCTTCTATGGGTTTATTCGGACTCGCATCCTATTCAATTAACAAGCGAAGCCGTGAAATCGGCATCCGAAAAGCTATGGGTGCAACTGCCCCCAATATCTTTCTGCTTCTTTCCGGTGATTATCTTAAAATGATTTTAATCGCAAATATTATCGCATTACCGGCCGGTTATTTCCTGGCCGATACCTGGCTTCAGGAATTTCCATACAGGATAGATTTGATTTCAATTATACCCTGGGTATTTTTGATCACTCTTATTGCACTGATACTGATTAGCTTAATTTCCATTAGTTCACAATCCATAAGAGCGGCAGTTATGGACCCGGTAAACATTTTGAAAAGATAGATTTATCTATTTCAAAATTTGAATTATATTTAATGAGGAATCCGGTTTATTCGATTTCTTAATTATAATTATTAAGGCTGGTCAAATAATATTATCGGGATGAATAAAACAAAGCAAAAAAAAAGACAGGGACAGATATTTGCTAACCCGTTTCTCGAAACTTTTACCAAAGCCCCCCCTTTTGTTTCTGTCATCATTTATCTTACCATTCTTTTTTCTCTTCTGGTGATTGGTTACCAGGCAAAAGTTGTCTCTTCTCCCTTGAGCGGAATGCTGATCTTTGCGGGAGCCGTTTTTTTCTGGACTTTCTTTGAATATTTTTTCCACAAGTATATCAACCACCTGGATGAGTATTTTCCTGATAGCGAAACCGCAAGAAAAATTGCCTATTCCATTCATGGAATTCATCATGAGTACCCGAGGGACAAAGAGCGGTTGATCATGCCACCGGTGCCCGGCCTTATAATACTTGCTGTTCTGTTTTTAATTTTCAGGTTAGCCCTGGGGCCTTATCTCTACATTTTCATGCCGGGTTTTATAACCGGTTACCTGCTCTATACGTTTGTTCATTACAGTATCCATAAAACTCCTGTTCCCTCATACCTTAAGGTACAGTACAGGCACCATGCCGTTCATCACTATAAATATCCGAACAAGGCATTCGGTGTTTCAACAACAATCTGGGACCGGGTTTTCGGCACTATGCCCCCAAAAGAGACAGAGTGAATTTTCTGAGTCCGCCAACATAATACACGGATAAATTCAGCTTGTGTATAGAGATGCTGTTAATTGATTCATTAGGTCCCTCTGAGGTTAAGAATCAGACATTTTCCCGGATGCGGGAGCTATTCTCCTTTTTGGCAAATGTATTCACAATGTAATAGAGAATTGCGGTACTGAAAAGGATCAGGATAAAACCAGTCAGAAGCGATCCGAAGAAAATCTCACCCATGGCATAGAGAAAAACAATAATCGAGATACAGCCCAGAACAACATTCCGGAAACCCGGCAAGAGCGACTCCTGCTTTGTGCCTTCGGTTACAAAAGGCCGCCAGCCGGGGCCTCCGGGCCTCACCTTTTCATAGAATTTAGCAAGAGTTTCTTTTTCCACTTTCCGGGTAAATATAGTAGCGGTTACCCAGATAACGGTTGAGAAGCACATGGTGAAAATCATCTTAGCAGCAAAACCCTCATAGCCAAGCGGACCCGCTATCATGCTTCCTATAGCTGCGGCAGCCATTGCTGCAATTTCACTCCATGCATTGATTCTCCACCAGAACCAGCGAAGCATGTAAACCAGTCCCGTACCCGAACCAATAGAGAGTATGGCTTCCCATCCTCCTTTTACCGTATCAAACATATAAGAGACAATGACAGCCAGAATCATGATCAGGAGAGTTGTCCAGCGGGAGACGCCCACATAGTGGTTCTGAGCAGCCTCAGGAGTTTCAAAGGTATCTTCCGGTTTTATGAATGGTTTATAAAAATCATTGACAATATAGGAGGCACCCCAGTTGAGATGTGTTGATACGGTTGAAACAAATGCCGACAAAAATGCCACTGCAAGCAGGCCCAGGAGTCCGGCCGGCAAAAGATCGAGCATCATCATCGGGTAACCCGCCTCGGGATCCTCAAGACCCGGGTAGGTTATAACGGCCGCAAGAGCCACCAATATCCAGGGCCACGGGCGCACCGCATAGTGCATCACATTAAAGAGCAGCGTTCCGCCAACAGCATTTTTTTCATCTTTAGCGGAAAACATGCGCTGTGCAATATAACCGCCACCTCCCGGCTCAGCACCGGGATACCAGGAAGCCCACCACATCATGCCTACCCAAACCAGCGCAGTAGCCATTGCTATTTCAGGATTGGTAAACGGGTTCAGGGAGAGTGCCCAGCCGTCTCCGCCAAAATGAACGGATAACTGGCTTTGTAATTCGGAAAGACCGCCAACCGAGTCAACTGCATACCAGGCGAGCAGAATCGATCCGATCATTGCAAGAATAAACTGGATAAAATCTGTAACAATAACTCCCCAAAGGCCGGAAAGTGAAATATAAATCCCGATCAGTACATACAAACTCGTAATAACCACCCACTGCTCCGCCCCGGTAACAATTGTCAAAATCTTGGCCATTCCGACGGTAACCCATCCAAGTATAATGCAGTTTATAGGAAGTGCAAGATAAATGGCTCTGAAGCCGCGCAGTATTCTGGCCGGCTTGCCGCTATAACGGATGCTGATAAATTCAACATCAGTAATAACATCCGCTCTTTTCCAGAGTTTGGCATACAGGAAAACAGTAAATAAACCGGAAAACATAAAGTTCCACCAGATCCAGTTCCCCGCAATTCCCTCGCTTGCCACAATTCCGGTTACCGCAAGTGGGGTATCTGCGGCAAACGTTGTGGCAACCATTGAAATCCCGACAAGCCACCATGGAAGATTTTTTCCTCCGGTAAAATAATCACTCAGTGACTCCTGGTCCCTTTTTTTTGCAATCCATCCAACAGCGGTCATCAGGACAACATATCCGGCAATAACAGTGTAATCGAGCCAGTTAAAGGGCATGAGTTCGTTTGAAACAGGTTTTTAAAAACAGAATTTTGTACCGATGGAATATAGCAGATGAGTTTATGAATACAAATATGGAAGCGGTTCCTTTATAAATGATAAAAATTTCGTTTATTTAAATATACAATCAAATATATTATGATAAAAAAATACCATTTGGGAACAACGCAATGGGGTCTGAAAGAGTGGAGAGGGTATTTTTATCCTTCTGGCGCAACTCCTGAGAATTTCTTAAAGCATTACGCAACAGTGTTCAACAGTGTGGAAGGCAATACCACGTTCTACCGCGAACCGGATACAGAAACCGTGAAAAAGTGGGGTAATGCCGTTCCTGACGGGTTCAAATTTTGTTTTAAATTTCCACAGACAATCACGCATTTTAAACGCCTTCTGGATGTGAAAGATATCACACTCGGTTTTTTGGAAAAGTTTGAACCCATTCGGAATAAAGTTGGCCCGTTTCATATTCAGCTGAGCAGCCGCTTTTCATTTAATGAGTTTAACAAGCTTGAAAAACTGCTTGATATATTGCCAACCCATTTCTCTTATGCCGTGGAGGTGCGCCACCCCGACTACTACGACAAAGGTCAAAATGAGCGTCGCTTTGAAGAGCTGTTGCGAAGTTTTTATATGAATCGTGTGATTTTTGACACCAGGCGTTTGCACTCATTGAAAACGGACGATGAATCTGTTCTGAAAGCTAAAAAGAAGAAGCCGAAATTACCTGCCCGATTCAATACAACCGGTTCAAAGCCATTTGTAAGATATGTGGGAGCCAACGAGGTTCTTCACAATGAAACGCACCTTAAAGAGTGGGCTATTATTGTTGCTGACTGGATCAGGGAAGGCAAACATCCCTACGTTTTTATCCATGCTCCCGATACATATTACGCGCCGGAACTGGCGAAGTATTTCCATCGGGAGCTGCGAAAACTGATTGAGCTGAATCCAATGCCGGAGTGGCCCTTCAACAGGCGGGATAAACAACTTGGATTATTCTGATCAGGTAATCGGTCTAAAACCTTATGATGAACGTGGTTCCGGTGATGCTCCCGGTTTCAAGAAAAAGTCCCCCGTTATGCAGACGCATAATCTGACGGGATAAGCTGAGCCCGATTCCTGTTCCTTTTGTAGAATCAGTTCCCGAGTTTGTATAAAATGGAATAAAAATTTTGTCTTGCAACTCTTTATCAATGCCAGGGCCATTGTCATTAATACGAATGGTAATTCGACCGTGATCGTCAAGGCATCCAATATATTTGATTACAGGATGATCAGTTGACTTTAAAGCCCGGAGTGCATTTTTGGTAAGATTTATTAATACCTGTTCAATCAATTGAGGATCAGCAAGAACTGTAAGAGTTTCCGGATCCGTATCCAGATGAACGTCTACACCCTGTTTTTTAAACTCGCCCTTCATTAGGTGATGAATTCGATTGAGTAATTCATTTACACGAACTCTTTGAAGATCCGGTTGCGGTATTTGTGTAAAGTCGCGGTACGACTGAACAAACCTCATCAATCCGTAACTTCGATTTTTAATGGTTGTTAGTGCCTCATCAACATCCTGAACCGTTTCATTATCAATTGTGCTGTTATCCGATCCTTTTTCGATTTTTTCGCTCAAAAAAGAGTGCACTGTTTCAGAGAGTGACGCAATCGGCGTAATTGAATTCATTATTTCGTGAGCCAGAACCTGTGTAAGGTTTTGCCACGCTTCCATCTCCTTCTCTTCAAGTTCACCGCTAATATTTTGAAGAGAAACCATCTTATAATTGGTTTCATGCATTACAAATTCGGCTGCATGAACAGCCCACTGGTGACGGCTGTTGTTAAGATGAAAACTGACAAGAGACCGCTCTCCTCCACGCAGTTTTGTGATTGTGTCATATAGTTTTGGCTGAATTTCCCTAAGCGTATCTATTTGAATCAAACCGGGTATATTAAGCATTCTTTTAGCAGTGATATTAAGAAGAGTTACTTCACCCCTGTTGTTAAAAACCAGCAGCCCTACTCCAACATGATGAACTACGGTTTCAAGATATCTTACACTCTCCTGCCGGTCTGCACGCTCGGATTTAAATTGTTCAATGATCCGGTTAAATGCCCGGTTCAGGTCGCGGAAAGAAGAACCCAGTTCATTATCAGCAAATGTCAGAGAAAAGTCATTGAAGCGTACTCCGTTTAAAAACCTCATCAATTTTTCATTCGTTTTTTCAACATAGTAGATGAGGTTTAAAATCATGCTGACAGAAAAAACGGAGACTATAATTGCAGAGAATATGTATTCGTATTGAATCCAAAGAAAAACAGAAGCGGTCGCTGCTGTTGCGATTACGAGAACCCGCCATATGATACCTGCTCTGAAATGTTTAAAGATCATATTTTTCCATTCTGCGATATAGTGAAGCGCGTGTCAGCCCGAGCTCTTCAGCCGCTTTTGAAATATTGCCATCATGTTTCTGTATAGCATTATGAACGGCTCTCTTTTCAAGTTCATCAAGTTTCATGTTTTCAGCCGGGTCAATTTTGGATGTTCTTTGAGACCGGAGAAGAAAGTCGTTTGCCTTAAGTTGTTTATTTTCAGTGAGAATGACTGCACGTTCAATTGAATGCTGAAGCTCCCTTACATTTCCCGGCCAGTTATACGCCTTCAGCTCATTCATTGCACTTGTGTCGAGGCCGGAGATCTTTTTATTATATTTTGATGCAAAAAGTTTTAGAAAATGAGAGCTAAGTAAAGGGATGTCCTCCTTCCTGTTTCTGAGAGGCGGAATCTTAATTTCAATGGTGTTGATTCTGTACAGGAGGTCTTGTCTGAATGTTCCCTGTTCAACCATTTGGTACAAATCAGAATTGGTAGCTGTGATTAACCGGATATCAATTTTTTTGGAAAAAGTTGATCCAACCCTGGTAATGTGCCTGGACTCAAGTGCAGAAAGAATTTTGTGCTGCAATGAGGATGGTGTATTCCCGATCTCATCAAGAAAGAGTGTGCCGCCCGACGCGACTTCAAACCGGCCGGCTTTATCTTTTACGGCTCCAGTGAAAGCCCCTTTTGTGTGACCAAAAAGTTCGCTTTCATATAGATTTTCGGAAATAGCTCCCATATCCACACTGATAAATACATCCCCTTTTCGTGCTGACCTTCTGTGAAGCGCCCTGGCAACCAATTCTTTACCGGTTCCATTTTCACCGAGTATCAGAATACTGGCATCTGTTGCAGCTACTTTTTCAATAGTGTTAAATACACGCTGCATACTTTCGCTTTTTCCAATCATGGATTGGTACTGCTGATCAAGCTGATTTCCCAGTTCCTGTTGCTGTGCCTTAAGCGTTGCAACTTGCCTGTTTGAATGGGTGAGATTGATAGCATTTTGCACGGTTGCAATCAGCTTCTCATTCTGCCAGGGTTTCAGTACAAAATCTGCAGCCCCGTGTTTCATTGCTCTTACAGCTTTTTCAACGTCTCCGTATGCTGTAATAAGGATAACTGACAGTGCAGGGTCTGCTGTTTTTACATGTTCCATCCATTGGAAGCCTTCTTTGCCGCTGCTGAAATCTCCGGAGAAATTCATGTCGAGTAAAAGGACATCATAACCGCCTGATTCAATTAAATCAGGCAGGTATTTCGGATTTTGCTCCACATCCACATGTTCAACATATCTCTTTAGAAGCAACCGTGCTGCATTCAGCACATCAACATCATCATCCACAATTAATACCCTGCCGATGCTCTTTTCCGAATTTTTCATAAAGTGAATTATTATCTAAATGTATATTGATTTAATTAACCAGGCGGAGTGCCTGCAATTTGTTTGTCAAATACAGTGCCGAATAACAGCAATACTAATAAAGCATACTGTGTTACGTTACAAAAAAAAACAATTGTACGGAAATGAACACTTTTTGTAACAAACCGAACATAAATTTCTCTTGGGTGCATGACAGGTAGGTTCAGCAGTGATTATTTCAGCATTGATTATTTCAGCAAGTTAATAGAACAGCCGCAAGCGGTTAAATATATTCTTTCATATTATGATACACTGTAAGGGCTTATCCTTATAGATTTAACAACCTGCAATAAAACCGCGGTTAAATTTTTTACCGGTTTTTTTAAAAAAAGTGCATTTACATCAGGCTGGATTGTAAAAAAGTGAAACTTTGGCACACCTCTTGCTCGTATGAAATAGTAAAGTTGAAAAATTTTTGATTATGGGAATGGACAAACAAATTAAGAAAAAAAGATTCACGCCGAAGTTAATAGGATCCGTTATCGGGATATTAGCTATTATCATTATGTTCCTGTATAGTTTTGTGTGGATGGATTCCAGGTCTCGTCTGAATGTTGATCGAGACCGCCTGATGGTATACGAAGTAGAACGTGCTGCTTTCCAGGAGTTTATTGATATAACGGGTACAGTTCAGCCCATCCGTACAAATTTTCTGGATGCTGTTGAGGGTGGCGTTGTACAGGATGTTTACAGGCAATCCGGTTCGATGGTTCAAACCGGTGACACGATCGTGGTTTTAAGCAATTCAAATCTTCAGCTAAGTGTAATGCAGCAGGAAGCAGGAATCTATGATCAAATAAATAATGTCAGAAACTCCCGTTTAAACCTTGAACAAAATCACCTGCGCTTACAGGAACAGCTGGCAAGTGCACGTACTGAGCTTGACCGCCTGAAACCTCAGTTTGAAAGAGACAGCGCCCTGTTTACGGATGGAGCCATTTCTCAGCAACAATTTGAAGAGACCAGGCAAAGTTTCCTGTTCCAAAAAGAGCGTTTCAGGTTAACCAGCGAATCCTATAAAAAAGATTCACTTCAGATGGTTACCCAGCTTGATCAGCTCGATAACTCTGAGCAGCGAATGTGGCGCAGTCTTGATGGTGTTCAGCAAATTTTGGATAACCTGGTCGTGACCGCTCCCATTGACGGACAGCTTACAACTATTGAGCTTCAGCAGGGACAGTTGATTTCTCAGGGTGAAAATATAGGCCAGGTAGATGTTCTGGATGATTTTAAGGTGAGAGCCAATATCGATGAATTTTACCTGGCTCGTATCACAACCGGCCTTGGAGGCAGTTTTTCATATGCCGGTGAAACTCATGAACTGGTGATAAATCGCGTTTTTCCCGGAGTAAGAGAAGGACAATTCCAGGTTGATATGATATTTACCGGAGAAATGCCCACCGGTCTTCGTCGGGGTCAGACGGCCAGGATAAGGCTTGAACTTGATGCCCCGGCAGAAGCCCTGCTTGTGGAACGCGGAGGATTCTACCAGTCAACCGGCGGCAACTGGATTTACAAAATAGAAGAAGGCGGTGAACTTGCTGTACGGCAGCCCATTCGTCTTGGAAGAGGCAACCCTCAATATTTTGAAGTACTCGAGGGTTTACAGCCGGGTGATGATGTAATAACCTCGAGCTATGCCACATTCGGGGATAATGATGTGTTGGTTTTGCAATAGCATAACAAACAGCTATCAGCTATCAGCCGATAGCTGTCTGCTTTGATTTTAAGAAAGTTTTAAGAAAGTTTATTTATTAATGAAGTTAACATCTTTTTAATATGACAGACTTCCTTTATATGTTCTTTATAAATTCGATCACTAATGTATGCAAGATCTTTTGATAGAATCAGTAAATATTCCAGTTCTGATGCTGAACCAAAAGCAATTATCAAAAATCTTTTAAAATCAGCGTCTGATTTTCTGCCGCACCCTTCGGCAATATTAGAAGGTACGGAAACAGCTGCCCTGCGTAGTTGGCTTGTTATACCAAATACTTCTTCTCGCGGAAACGAAGAAGTTATTTTATAAACAGTTAATACTTGCTTGTGAGATTTCTCCCAAACATGAAATTTTCTAAAGTTTCTCATAATGAATTGAATTTAGAGTAAAGTTTATGCTGATAGCCGATAGCTGACAGCTTTTTTATATGAACCTAAAATCAATAAATCCTTACAGAAATATTTTCAATTAATCGAATACTTAACTCAAATATCATGATCAAAGCAAAAAACCTTACAAAAATTTATACCACCGATGAGGTGGAGACAACAGCTCTCAATAATGTGAACCTGGAAATTAATGAAGGTGAATTTTGTGCCATTATGGGTCCTTCTGGATGCGGAAAATCGACCCTTCTAAATATCATGGGACTGCTTGATAATCCGTCGGATGGTGAATACGAATTCATGGGGCATGAAATTGCAGATTATAATGAGCGGAAGCGGGCACAGCTTCGAAAAGGAAACATCGGTTTTGTATTTCAGAGTTTTAACCTGATTGATGAGCTTACTGTATTTGAAAATGTAGAACTGCCTCTTTTATACCTTGGAGAATCGAGTTCAGAGCGTAAGAAAAAAGTGGAGAAAGCTCTTGAGCGCATGAGCATGATGCACCGCCGTAACCATTTCCCGCAACAGCTGTCGGGCGGACAGCAGCAACGGGTTGCCATCGCCCGCGCCACAGTAGCCGATGCCAAGCTGATACTTGCCGATGAGCCGACGGGAAATCTCGATTCTGATCACGGCAACGAGGTAATGAAACTGCTATCCGAACTGAATGAGAAAGGCACAACCATCGTAATGGTTACCCACTCACCCCACGATGCAGATTATTCCCGGCGTGTGATTCACCTGTTTGACGGTCATATCGTGACAGAGAATATGCAGGAAGGATTTCATGTTTGATTCTGAATCTTTTATCTTCCTGCGTTGACCCGTCCCTGAAAAATCACTATGAATAATCAGCTACAAGACAACCGTAAGGAAGGCTATATTTTTACCAGCTATGGAAAATCCAAGTATCTGAGAGATGCTATTGTATCGGCAAACACGATTCGCCGGTACGACACAAAAAGGCCGATTGCCCTCTACTGCAGCAGCGAACACGTGCAAAAAATCGATGACTATGGATTGAGCGGGGTTTTTGATGTAGTTGAGGAAATTGATGAAAAGTTTCAATCGATTACAGGATTCAAACACAATCTGCATGAGTTTATGCCTTTCGACCGGAATATGTATCTCGACTCCGATATGATCTGGTGCCGTAATCCCGATCGGCTCTGGCATGCTTTTGAACCTTTCCCCTACACAATTACAGGTCAGGAGTCAGCGGATGTGTTTTATGGCGCACCCAAAAATATCGGTGTAATGATGGATATACTGCTTCGCCGCAGGCAAAAAACACTGAAGCGTTACGGATTAACTCATCTCTACAGGGTACAAACCGGAATTATGTATGCGGCGGATCAAGAGATGACCAAAAAAGTTAATGATCTTGCAAAAAAATATCTGAGTGAACAGGATCAAACGCATTTTGTAAGCCGTACAAACGAAGCGGGCAGAACACTTGAAAGCTGTGAGTGGAGCCTGGGTATGGCGATGACAAAGCTGGAGCTATTTGTCTACCCGTGGTTTAACGGGATGGAAAGTCCCCAGCTTGATTTTATTCATGGTATGACCAAACATGATCCGGATTTCAGTGATGTACAGTGTCTCTATTACTGCAATCCCTTTATGCATGGATTACGCGGCATTCCTTCGGCTGCCACCCGCAAGCTGATCCTGAATCTTTTTTATTTCATGCCAAGGAGTCGCGATCACATGTGGGTAACGCCCTATGTTTTGCATTTTGGCTGGAGTCATCAAAAAAGCTATTTCAATGCATTTGCAGAAGCTGAATGGGCGAAACTGAGGGAAGAGAAAGAGAGGCTTCCTGAAATAAAATAGCGAAGAGAAAAAACGATTTTGAAGATAGAAAATCAGGCATCTGCACATGAGCTGATCTCGTGCAAATGCCTGATATTGAAAGCTTACAATCCAATTCCAAAAACAAAAAACAGGTCTTCAGAATATGGGTTTCCAATAATGGATGTATTCAGGTTGATGGAAAACAGTTCTGTAACTTGCAGGGATTTGCCGGCACTTATCCCGGTGTTTATTACCCCTGCCTTGTTTGTACCGTAAAGAGCCGATTCGGCTGGTGTGAAACCTAAAAAGAGATTAACCATTTTTACCTGGTATCCAATCTCGGTGTACACCGAGTAGTCGTCATCATTGGTAAAAAATACGCCGGTTGAAATGCTGACCGGAAATGATGCTGGACCACTGTAACCCACTCCGCCTTCAAGGAAATGAGCTTCTTTTGAGAAATAATTACCTGTGGGCAATTCCGGGAATGTATAATCGGTGAGTGAAAGCTGAAAAGATCCTGACCTCTCAGTTTCGAATGTATAGGATGCATACCAATCCACTTCTGTTCCCTCCGGGTCGCCCTGGGTAGCAACTGCTGCCCATGCCCCGATCTGAAAATTGCCAAGTGATGCGTTAATATCGGGTTGTATACTTGGGGAGTTCCCAAAATCGGCACCTCTCCATACATATCTGCTTGCAATATCTACTCCCAGATTAACCTGGGCTGCAACTTCGGTTGTGATTACGCAGAGTACTGCGATACTTACCGTAAATATTTTAATTTTTGATTTCATACTGTTATTATATTAGTGACTTCTGTTAACATTGATCTTAGTGGAAGTTAAAGAGGGAGCTTCATGTATTGGCATGAAAGCTCCCTTATCTATTTTGGTTTAGGTTGTTTTTTTAGCAACAGGTGCAAAAGATGCTTCTACGCCTGCAAAATAGGGATAGGCAATATTACCGTGTTCTGACAGATCCAGCCCCTCACCTTCTTGCTCCTGTGTAACCCTTACACCGTATGTCAATTTGATGAGACCGAACGCTGCAATTGAGAATGCAAAAGTAAAAGCTATGATAGATGTTGTTCCCAATAGCTGAATCAGGAAACTTGCTTCAGGGGTAAAGATACCAACTGCAAGAGTTCCCCACACACCGCAAACCCCGTGTACAGAGATCGCACCAACCGGATCATCAATTTTCATCTGGTCGAAGAAGTTTATGGCAAATACTACCAGAACACCGGCTATGGCACCGATAGCTACCGCACTGAGCGGAGAGACTACATCAGCGCCTGCTGTAACTCCTACAAGGCCCGCAAGTATCCCGTTTAGAGCCATTGGGGCATCAAGGTGTTTCATAACCGTTTGTGTAGTGATCATCGATGAGAGAGCACCAGCACAGGCAGCTAGAGCTGTTGTCACAAACACGTAAGAAACGCCGGCGGGATCAGCACTTAACACAGATCCTCCGTTAAATCCAAACCAGCCAAACCAGAGAAGGAAAACACCAATGGTGGCAAGTGGTATGCTATGACCCGGAATGGTTTTAATCTCACCATCTTCGTATTTGCCTTTTCTGGCACCCAGTAACAGTACGCAGGCAAGACCTGCAAAACCGCCAACTGCATGAACAAGTGTAGAGCCTGCAAAATCGTAAAATCCAAGCTCGGCAAGCCATCCTCCGCCCCACAACCAGCTTCCGGTAATCGGGTATGATATAGCAAGAAGCAAGGCGCCAAACATCATAAAAGCGGGTAGCTTAATTCTTCCCGTCACACATCCTGAAACAATAGTTGCAGCAGTAGCAGCAAACATAGCCTGGAATATAAAATCGGTCCATAATGTCATGTCCATTCCATATTCAGTAGTTAGCATGCCAACAGGATTTGCTTCGTCAAAACCGATGCCAAAACCTCCGAATCCAAAGAACCCGTTAAAATCTCCGGGATACATAATTTGAAATCCTACGAAAGAGTAGGTGAGTATTCCCATTGCAAGAATAAAAACATTCTTGTAGATGACATTTACGGAGTTCTTTGCCTGGGTGAGGCCGCTTTCAACCGATGCAAAGCCAAGGTGCATGATAAATACAAGCGCGGCAGCCATCAGGATCCATAAATTATCGATTATAAATTTTGGATATAATGGTGAGGCCTGGAATTCTTCAAGTGTGGCAAAACCCTCCTCTTGTTGTAATTCCGAATCAGTTCCGATTACAGCTTCCGTACTATTTGTTATTGCCATCGTCTCTTCAGCAATTTGCATACTATCGGGATCTGCCGTATGTGCATTTACCGCAACATATGTGGCAAATATGGCAAGCCCTAAAAAGAGAATGACAATTTTTGTTAATCGATTCATTTGAATATAGTGTTCTTTGTTATGGTTGATTGAAACAGCATAAATTTCAAGGAAGAACAGCTATAAATCAATAAAAAATTAATAAAAATTGATATTTAGCATAATTTTATTAATACAAGTTAGAAAAGCGCTTTTATTCTTGACAGATAACAAGTTTATGAGTTTAAAAGAGAAGATTGAAAGGAAAAATTGACAGCAAAAACTTCATTTTTGAGAGTGAAAACGAATTAAGGCTCAGTTAGTTAGGCAAAGTTATCGATTTTTGCTTATCTATAAGTATTGTTTCTGAATTATATTATCTGTTGTAAATCTGAAGGAGAGGTGAAACTTAATTTTTTTTCGTGCGAATAATAAACAGGGCAATTTTTTATGGATTAAAATAAATAAATCGGTTAAGAGCGAAAACAAAAAACGGGTATTAAAATGTTTAAAAATTATTTAAAAACCTCTTTCAGAAATTTTAAACGTCAGAAAAGCTCTTTCACTATTAATGTAGCAGGTCTTTCAATTGGAATGGCATGCAGTATTTTAATTATGCTTTGGGTAATCGATGAGTTAAACTTTGACAAATTTCATGAAAATTCCGGACAAATTTACCAGGTAATGGAACACCAACGTTACTCCGGTGAAATATTTTCAACTGACGCTACACCCGGAATACTTGCTCCCGCACTGAAGGATGAATTTCCCGAATTCAGTTACGTGTCTACTTATACCTGGAACTATAATTACTTATTTACCAAAGGTGATAAATCATTACGGGAAAGTGGTATTTATGCCCGCCCCGATCTTTTCCACATTTTGAGTATCCCCATTCTGTATGGAAGCAGCGATGAGCTATTAAAGAGTCCGAATACAGTGGCAATTTCGAAGGAGCTCTCATTAAAATATTTTGACAGAGAAGATGCAACAGGTGAATCCATACTGATCAATGGTGATGAGTTTTATACAATAACCGGTGTATTTGAAAAATTTTCGGAAAATTCTTCGTTCCGGTTCGATTTTGTTTTGCCTTTTGAAGACTGGCTTAAGATCAACGAATGGGGTGAAAGCTGGGGAAACAACGGGCCCAGAACCATAGCAAGATTGCACCCGGAAAGTGATGTTGATCAGCTGAATTCCAAAATTAAAAATTTCATAAAAGAACGAAATGAAAACTCCAGTGTAGATCTATTCGTCTATCCATTTTCAGACAGATATTTATACGGTCAATTCGAAAATGGCCAGGTAACCGGCGGAAGAATTGAGTATGTACGGTTATTTACTATTGTGGCCGTGTTCATTCTGCTGATTGCCTGTATCAACTTTATGAATCTCAGTACAGCAAAAGCAACCAAGCGTGCAAAAGAGGTGGGTATCCGTAAGTCTATCGGCGCAAGCAAAGGCTCCCTGGTATCACAATTTCTTGGTGAATCGATGATCACTGCATTTTTTTCGCTATTTGTTTCTGTTTTGTTAGTGGAAATGAGCCTGCCTGTTTTCAACAACCTGACTGATAAAATTATCGAGATAAATTACATGGATCCTTTTATGATTTCCATGTTTGCGGGCACTGCTCTTTTAACAGGTTTGATTGCCGGCAGCTACCCCGCATTTTACCTCTCATCGTTTGAAGCGGTAAAAACTCTGAAAGGAACCCTGAAGCTATCCGGGGGCGAGGTTTTTGCACGAAAAAGTCTTGTGATATTCCAGTTCACCCTGTCGGTTGTTTTGATAATCAGCACTATTATTGTATATCAGCAAATTCAATATACCCAGACAAAAAATCTTGGTTACCAGAAAGAGAACCTGATTACATTCAGGGTAGAAGGTGAAATTGAAGAGAGATGGGATGTTTTTCGCAGCCGGTTACTGAATACACCGGGAGTTACTTCTGTATCCAGGGCCGGGTCTTCCTTTATGAATCGCAATAACAATACATCGGGGCTCAGCTGGCCGGGTAAAGATCCGGAAACAGTAATACTGTTTGAGAATATCAGCACCGATTATGATATAATTGAAACGATGGGTATACAGCTGGCAGAGGGACGAACACATTCTGAGGCTTTTGGAGCCGATTCATCCCGCATTTTGATCAATCAGAAGGCCGCAGATGTCATGAACCTTGAGAATCCGGTCGGTCAGTTTATAACACTTTGGGGCGAAGAGACTGAAATCATAGGAGTTGTTGAAGATTTTCACTTTGATAATTTAAGGAATGAAGTAGAACCCGTGTTTTTTCGCATATCCCCGGAACTTGCAGGCAACGCTTATGTACGGGTTGAATCTGCAGATATTCAAACTACACTCACTGCAGTGGAAGAGGAATATAAAAAGTTCAATGCCGTTTACCCTTTCAATTTCGATTTTATGGATCAAAAATATGCCGCACTCTATCGAAGCGAACAGCGTATAAGTGATCTGGCTAAATATTTTTCAGCTATTGCTATATTTATCTCCTGCCTGGGATTATTCGGTCTTTCTGCCTTTACCGCCGAGCAGAGGGCTAAGGAGATCGGCGTTCGAAAAGCATTGGGTGCAACCGTTCAAAACCTTGTTATGTTGTTAACAAAAGATTTTACAAAGCTTGTGTTAATTGCAATTGGAATAGCCATTCCGGTTTCGTGGTACCTGATGAACAAGTGGATATCCGGGTTCGCTTATAATTCCGGTATTCAATGGTGGGTTTTTGCTGCATCAGGATTTTTAGCAGTTGCTATTGCATGGCTAACAGTGAGCTGGCAATCTATAAAAGCTGCACTGATGAACCCGGTAAAAAGCCTGAAAAGTGAGTAATTGAATTACAAGTACAGATAAAATTTATTTCTCTATGCAGAGAATAATAATTTTAAATAGTTGTGATAGTGTGAAAGTTGCCGGGCAACTGTTTTCGCTTCATTCACAGATTTGGATAGAATAAAAGACCCTTCAAAAATAACAAGTAACATATCGGCCAGGCTGACCAGGTCTGTTTCTGTAACCGGCGGTTGATGATCAACGATTTGTTCTATCTTATTTAATATGCGTTTACGCCATTTTAGCATTGCATTTCGTATGAGATCCATCGTTGCATCGTCGAACATTTCAGACTGCAGCGTGTATGAAGCAAACAGGCATCCGGGAAATGGTTCCTCAAGTATTTGCATCTCCTGCTCAAAAAGTTTCACAAAAATAAGCAACTGCTGTAGGGGATCGTCACTTAATGCTTCGGCCTTATTCAAAGTATCTTCCAGGTGTCTTGCATCCGCATCTGCATAGCGCTGAACCAGTGTACGGCCAAGATCTGCTTTACTTGAAAAATGATGAAAAAAAGCACCTTTACTGACATTGGCTTTTTCAATAATAGCATCTACAGTAGTTCCTCCAAAGCCGTTTTCAAGAATCAGTTCTTGTGCAGTATTTAGAATAACCAATCGTGTGTTTTTGGGATTTTTCTTCATATTAAAATAAGAGCATACTATATAGTTTGTAGTGTCATTTGAAAAGAAACTAATTTCTTCTTTAAAATAAGCTGAAAATTTTTACAAAAAAAAGAAACTTTATTTCTGTGATTGCGTAATTACTTAACAAACCAACCAGTTGGTTTGTTAAAATAACTCCAAACTTAACCAAAAATATTATGTGCAACTTAGCAGTAACTATACCAGAAATAAGTGAGAATACCGGATTTGATGAATGGTTTATCACTGCCCTGAACGGCGGGGCGCTTATGTTAATGATCTCAATAGGTCATCGATCCGGACTTTTCGAAGCTATGTCAAAAACTGATTGGGTTAACAGTGAAGAGCTTGCCGATAAAGCGGAACTGAATGAACGATATGTTCGTGAATGGCTTGCCGCTATGGCCACCGGCGGTGTTATAGAGGTTGATGATAAAAATCATTACCGTTTGACTGAAAACCATGCACACTTTTTGACCAGTGGAGCAGACCGGGAAAATCTTGCAATATTCGCTCAATATATTTCATTACTCGGAAACGTTGAAGATGACATCCTGGAGTGTTTTTACAAGGGCGGGGGTGTTCCATATGAAAAGTTTCCGCGGTTTCACCAGATAATGGCTGAAGATAGCAGTATGACAATTGAAGCTGCACTGGAGGATTCTATTTTGCCATTAATACCTGGGCTTTTATCCAGGCTGAAACAGGGTATCAGTGTTCTGGATATCGGTTGTGGCAGGGGTCGTTCCATTATAAAAATGGCTGAAACATACCCGGATAGCACCTTTGTTGGAATTGATCTCTCTAAAGAAGCGATTGAGTGGGCGAACAGGGAAAAGGAAAGGCGTAACCTTTTTAATGTTACGTTTGAAAAACGTGACGTTACGAATTTTGACCTGACAGCTCCCGATGAAGCTTTTGATTTTGTGACCACTTTTGATGCAGTACACGATCAGGCAAAACCTCTTGCTGTATTAAAAGGAATCAACAAAACACTTAAACCTGAAGGTCACTATTTAATGGTGGATATTCATTCCACCAGCTATGTCCATAAAAATATGGATAATCCCCTGGGTCCTTTACTTTATACAATCTCCTGCATGCATTGTATGACAGTATCACTTGCACAGAATGGCGATGGCCTGGGAGCCATGTGGGGACGTGAGAAAGCTCGCAAATTGCTCCGAAAAGCGGGATTCAAGAGTATCAAAATCCACAGACTGGATCATGATATACAGAATGATTACTACGTAATAAGAAAAAAGTAATCTTTAACTACATAGAGGCATCTTTTTAAAATCCATGGAAAATTTAAATTTCGTGGATTTTTTTTTGAAAATAGCCGGGCACAATATAATGACAGAAAACCGGACCGCTGATCCATTCCTTAATCTACGAGTATACTGTTACAAAATAATCCGTATAATACAGGAGGTGATCTTGTAACAGAACTGTTTAAAAATCTTTAGGCAATCTTGCTGGCCTGATTAATAACACGCTGAGGCTGTCCAAAAAGATGTAATTGATTTATGGATTCTTTAATAATTGAAGTTTACTTCGTGAACCTTCGATCCGTCGGCTGGCACATTCGCGGCAATAAACTGCCTGTTTCTACCACGAAGACTCGAGGACACCAAGCAACGCGGAGAACTTCGCGCTACATTAATTCAAAATTAAATTAAATTCTTTAAGTTAAACTACAGTCAACTACACTTTTTGGACAGCCTCAGAATAGATACAACAATTATACACAGCATATAAACTTACCTTTACATATTATGAAAAAGACAAGAGTAATAACCTTCCTGTTATCAATAATGACAATATTAGTGATCTCATTTAAAGCAAATGATAACAATCCTGTTGTAGATTTCCTGGATTCGTTAGATAACCAACAATTGGAAAAAGTGAGCCTTTCGTTCAATGATTTAACTCGAAACTCATGGCATTTTCTTCCGGGGCAGATGTGGCCAAGATCAGGAGTACAGCTCAGTGAACTGGACGAAGAACAGGAAGAAAAATTAACTCAGATGTTAATGAAATTTCTGAGTAAAACAGGTTATATAAAAACACAAAAAATTATCGACCTGGAAAATGTATTAGCAGAAATTGACGGTGATACAGAGTTCAGAGATCCTGAAAAATATTTCGTCGCCATTTATGGTAATCCGCGGACAGATAGCTTATGGGCCTGGTCTTTCGAAGGCCATCATGTATCACTAAACTTCACTATTTTGAATGACAAGATATCTTCAACTCCCCGGTTTTTTGGAGCAAGCCCTGCAACCATTACACATGGAGAAAGGAAAGGAGAGCGAACCCTGGATAAAGAAGAAGACTTAGCTTATGAGTTGCTGGACGAACTATCGGAACAACAAAAACAAAAAGCAATTTTCCAGGATGTCTCTTTTATAGATATTGTCACTTCTAATGCATCAGAAGTCGGCCCTTTAGAGCCGGTGGGAATAGAAGCGAAAGAGTTAAATGGTACACAAAAAACCAAACTGAAAAACCTGATTAACATATATCTGAGTTCTTTGCCTGATGAAATTGCATCAGAACGTGAAAATAAAATTCTGCGAGAGGAGTTTGACGATATAAGCTTCGGCTGGGCCGGCGGAACTGACAAAGGTGAAGCTCATTATTATCGTGTTCAGGGAAAATCATTTCTTATAGAGTTTGACAACACTGTAAATGAAGCAAATCATATACATACAGTCTGGCGAGACTTCAATGGCGACTTTGGAAGAGACCTAATTAAGGAACACTATCATAATTCAGATCACCATACTCATGATTGAAAAAGCATTGCATCGATAAGGCTGCTAAAACAATAACTGCTTAGCACAATCTCTGCGTCTGATCAAGCTGATCGAAACCAGAAAATGGAATATTGTTAATAGGGCAGGATCATACCTCAGTACAAAATCCTGAACCGTATTGTATCTTCAACATTCTGCAGTTCTTTAATCACATCATCATCGTACTTTTTGTCAACCGACAGAATCATATAACCGATCGATTCATTCGTCTTCAGAAACTGGCTTATGATATTGATATCGTGTTTGGCGATAACCTTGTTGATATTTGCCAGAACTCCGGGAACGTTGTGATGAATATGAATTAGCCTGTGAGCATGTTCAAAGGAGGGCAGCTGAATTTCCGGAAAATTGACACTATTGGTTGTACTGCCGGTGTTTATATATTCGACAATTTTACCCGGGACAAACAGGCCGATATTCTCCTGGGCCTCCTCCGTTGATCCGCCAATATGGGGGGTGAGAATCACGTTAGGCAAACCCCGCAGCTCCGATGAAAACTCCTCGTCATTACTTTTCGGCTCCGAGGGGTACACATCAATACCTGCTCCTGAAATTTTACCGGACCTGATAGCATGCTTCAGTGCATCGATATCTACTACATGGCCGCGGCTCAGATTAAGAAAAACAGCACCCTCTTTCATCATTTCAAACTCTTTTTTCCCGATGAGATCTGCATTTTCGCTTCGCCCGTCCACATGAAGCGTCACTATATCCGAAAGTGCAAGCAGCTGTTCCATTGTATCACATTTTGTGGCATTACCCAATGCGAGGCGTTCCACCAAGTCGTAATAGTATACATCCATGCCCAACGATTCCGCAATCACAGATAGCTGAGAACCGATATTTCCGTAACCGATAATCCCCAGCTTCTTCCCCCTGATTTCATGACTGCCAACAGCGGTTTTCTGCCATTTCCCTTCATGCATTTTTGAAATTTTATCCGGCAGGTTTCGCATCAGCAAAACGATTTCACTGATTACAAGCTCTACCACTGATCGTGTATTGCTGTATGGAGCGTTAAACACAATCACGCCCTTTTTCAGGCATGCGTCAAGGTCTATCTGGTTTGTGCCTATACAGAAAGCACCCACGGCCATCAGCCTGTTCGCATTTTCCAAAACTTTTTCAGTAACATGTGTCTTAGAACGTATTCCAAGTATGGAGACATCCTTAATCTTTTCGGCAAGTTCATCCTCGTCCATGCCTGCAGGATGTATCTCAACATTGTATCCTTCCTCTTTAAAATAGTCGACCGCTTTCTGATGTACACTTTCCAGCAGCAGTACCTTAATCCTGTTTTTCGGGTAGGAAACAGATGCTTTTATTTTGTTTTGATAGAGAAATTCGTCCAGGTTCGGTGCCACATGATCTGCTTTTTCAAGGATACTGCGCCTTTCCACATTTTCAGTGAAAGCATAGAATTTATTTGCAACTCCTGACTTTTTGATTTCATAGTCACTGTATCCGTCACCGATTACATGGATATCACCCTTCAGGTTTAATCTTTCCAGCTGACGGGCTTTGCCGTTGTCACTGCTGAGAATATTTTCCTTGTCAAACCCAGTGATATTCCCGGAACTGTCAAATTCAAAACGGTTTGCATAAATATTTTCTGCTTTGATACCGTATGCTGTAGCAACCGGTTTTATGATCTCAATAAAACTGTTTGATATGATAAAAATATTGTCAGCATTTTCCCGGAAAAACTCCTTATTTCTGACAAAAGATTTGGAAATTTTGTCTTTGACACGGTCAATTGTTTTTTGGATATGCGTTTTGTTGGCCGTGAGCAGGTCTATTCTCTTTTCCAGTGATTTTCTGAACGTAATTGTACCATCCATCGCTTTATCAGTAATAGTAGTGATCTCATCCAGCACAGCCTTTTTGTCCGGAGAATTCTCCAGCGAAATCCGTGCGAGTTCGTTCAGTGTTTCAACTTGTGCGAACGTACTGTCAAAATCTATTATAAAATATTTGTTACTCTTCATGGTACTGCGGAATATATTGGTGGTTTTTTATTGTATTAAAAATGCAACGGAGACAGGGATGTTTGTTACGTAAACGGGAATAATGTCTTATGGATATAACTTTTTGAAAAGAAAGATAAAGTATAAAAAAATTGAACGAAGATACAGTAAATGAGGCGTATATTAATAGTGAGTTGGAATATAATTCCTGAGATGATCCGGAAGACGGACAATCTGCATCACCGTTTTTATTACTCCGTTATCTCATCGTACCGAAAACAATCAACCAGGTGATCATTCACCATGCCTGTTGCCTGCATAAATGCGTAACAGATGGTTGAACCGACAAATTTGAAACCATCTTTTTTGAGTTGTCTGCTCATTTTGTCAGATAACTCTGTTGTGGCAGGAATCTCACTCATGGATTTCCTGGAATTTATAACCGGTTTACCGTTCGTGAATTGCCAGATGTAGCTGCTGAAACTGCCATATTTATCTGTCATCTTCAGGCATGCCCTCGCATTGCCGATTGCAGAATTTACTTTCAGACGATTTCTCACTATGCCTGGATTCTGCAGAAGATTTTCGATCTTTTTTTCATCATATCGTGCTACCAATTCAGGATCAAAATTGTCAAAAGCCTTTCGGTATGATTCCCGCTTGTTTAAAATAGTGGACCAGCTGAGCCCTGCCTGGGCTCCCTCCAGGATCAGCATCTCAAACAGGTGGCGGTTATCAAAACTGGGTACGCCCCATTCACTGTCGTGATAATTTCTCTCGGCTTTGCTTGCTTCAGCCCAATTACATCGCTTCATAGTTCATAATATTTGTTACATTAAGGCTCATGTTATATGTTTTCAATATAACAAGTATAAACAGCTAATTTACATCCTCAACCACTATTTTATGAGCTGGAAACAGACAATTCAGGACTTTGCTGTGCAAGCCCGAATCAGTAAACCTCTGACCCGCAGAATGGTTGCACTTACCGAACTTCTTGAAGATTACCTTACAAAAAGAGACAAAGAATCTTTAAAAAAACTTGCAACAGAATTGCCCGAAAAAACGGCTATTGTGTTTGAAGAGAATAGCAGTGCAGAAAATAAAAAACTGCAGAAGATAATCTCCTCACTTGACCTGGATGAAATTGTAGATCTCCTCCGGTTAAACACCATCTTTTTTCACCTGGTCAACTCTCTTGAACAGCATGAAATTATCCGCATCAACCGCGAACGGGCTTTAAATATTACACCCGATAAACCGCGTGCCGAAAGTATTGCCGACGCGCTGCATTTTTTTAAAAATAAGGGTTACAGTTACGAAGAAGCCGTTACTCTCTTCAAAAAACTTGATATTCAGCCTACTATAACTGCTCATCCCACAGAAGCCCGGCGGCGGAGTATCCTGAATAAGCAGGATAACATTACTGCTATGATCAGCAAGCTGGAGAACACACGGCTTACGCCCACTGAACGCGACTGTATGATGCACCAGATACTAAATGAAATTGCACTGCTTATCTCCACGGATGAGGTCCGTTCAGAGCGGCTGAAAGTGGAAGATGAAGTTGAAAACGGCCTGTTCTATTTCACTCACACAATCTGGAATACAATCCCCAGATTATACGATGATATCCGCTATGCATTCGAACTCTATTACGGCAAATCGCCCGACCTTCCGATTGTTCTAAAGTACAGGTCCTGGATTGGCAGTGACCGCGATGGCAATCCCAATGTTACAACAGATGTAACCTGGGAAACACTTCTGGAACAGCGCAAAACGGTTTTTCAGCTCTATCTCCAGGAGCTGAATGAGATCAGGCGATACCTGAGTATTTCAAAAAATTTGGTTGAAGTGCCCGCTGCTCTTCTCAAATCCCTCAAAAAGGATGAAAAGGAAGTACCTCTCTCCGACCGGTACAAACGGCATTATCAGAATGAACCTTTCCGGAGAAAGATCACTCATATGATGCACAAAATTGAAAATCTGAAAGAGAATTTGCGAGGATCTAAACACCAGGTAATGGATTCTGCCATCTCCTATAATTCGGATGACTTTATTGCGGATCTTGAGCTGTTGTCAGATTCTCTGAAACAGAGCGGTTTAGGACAGATTTCAACAACGGGACGATTTAACGATCTTTTAATCCGTGCGAAAACGTTCCGATTCCATATGTGTGCACTTGATATTCGTCAGCACAGCGGCCTTCATGAAGAAACGGTTGCGGAGCTTCTGAAACTTGCCAGGGTAGATGATAAGTATAACAAAAGGGCCGAAGATGAAAAAATCCGGCTGCTCGTTCAGGAGTTAAAAAATCCGCGTCCACTGGTCCCGGCCGGTATAAAGCTTTCAGCTACGGCAGAAAAAATACTGGGTGTATTCCGTCTGCTGAATGATATTTTTAAACTTGACAGACATGCCTTTGGCTGCTATATCATCAGCATGACTCACGGTGTAAGTGATCTGCTTGAAGTACTTATCCTGGCAAAAGAGGCTGGGTTATGGAACTACAATGACGGTGACACAGAGAGCATGCTTGACGTAGTTCCCCTCTTTGAAACCATTGAAGATCTTGAAAAGAGCCCGGCGCTTATGGAATCCATTCTTTCGGATGAAGTTTACGGCAGCCAGGTTAAAGCCCGGAACCAGTTCCAGGAAATCATGCTTGGATACTCAGACAGCAACAAAGACGGCGGCTACTGGATTGCCAACTGGGCGCTTCAGAAAGCACAGCACAAACTGGGTAAAGTACTTCGCAAAAAAGAGATTGATTTCAGGCTGTTTCATGGCCGCGGCGGAAGCGTGGGGCGAGGCGGCGGTCGCTCCAATCGTGCCATTTTAGGTCTGCCTGCAATCAGCAACAACGGCCGCATACGCTTTACGGAACAGGGTGAAATCATCTCATTCCGGTACAGTCTGCCCGAAATCACACGCCGCCATCTCGAACAGGTCGTAAATGCGGTTGTAAGAGTTACGGCGGGCGAGGGGAAAAAATCCCTTGACGATACGGACGGAATGGAAGAAATCATGGATTCACTATCTGAAGTCTCCATGACCGCGTACCGCAACCTAATTGATCACCCGGATTTCTGGGATTGGTATCGCTATGTCACACCGGTTGAACATATCGGCAATCTGCCTATCGCTTCACGTCCCGTCTCTCGTGGTGGTGACAAGGGTCTGCAGTTTGATAACCTCCGGGCCATCCCCTGGGTTTTTGCCTGGACGCAGGTACGTTATAATGTACCCGGGTGGTACGGCATAGGAGCATCCATGCAATCCCTCCTGGAAGAGAAACCGGAAGCGATGGATATCCTGAAAAAGTGGTACCGAGAGTGGAATTTCTTTGCAACAATCCTGGATAATGCCCAGCGCGAAATGGCACGTACGCATGTACTCACAACCGAAATGTACGCTGCAAGGCACAGTGATAAAACCATGCATAATAAAATCCTCGAAGATTATCACAAAGCCGAAGAAGTTATTTTAAAAATCACGGAACAGGAAAACCTGCTTGATATGCGTGAAGTGATTCAAAACTCCATTGAGTTCAGAAATATATTTACCTATCCCCTGAACCTGCTGCAGGTAGAACTGCTTGACAGATGGGACGAGGCCGAATCGGATGAAGAGAGACTGGAACTTCGCCGCGCCATGTTTTTATCCATCAACGGTGTTGCCGCAGCCATGCAGAGTACGGGGTAGGGATGGGATTGAGAATTTTGAATTTTGAGTTATGAATTGAGGATTTTGTGGAATTGTGAGTGGGAAACTCAACCTGGATTTTAGGTTGGGTTGAAGTCGGCTCTTATTCACAAAGGATACTGTCCACATTTGTGTGTCTGTGAAATCTCTACCTCTCAAGAATTAAACTTTCGGGGTATAAGAAAGATATTTATTTAATTTTCGGGGTTTAATGGGTTATTCATTTTGAGTTTTTCCAGCTCCAGGCGTACCAAATGATTAACAACAAACTTACACAGATTCGCTCTTTTTGACCTGTCATATTCTATTCTTCGAAATATAGGCATCTAAGATTCAAAGAATTTAACAAGCTAAATATACTTTACACCTTATCAGCTCTAACTTATGTAAGTGGCCTGCAGTGGCGAGTTAAACGGTACGGTGTGCCATGGCTCTGAGCCAGCCCAGGGCCTTGTCCCAAAGATGCGCCCCGACGCTGGTCCTGAAGAACCCGAGGTGTCCAATTTTTTCAAGCCCCAAGTCCGGTGGATCATACCACATCGTTTCGAGGTCTGCCTGTTCGAAGAGCGCAAGCATGGCGGGCACGTTCAACCGTGTGGCGATGGGATCGTCAGTGAAACAATAGGCCCGGATGGGAAAAACGGCGTCTTCGAAGTAAACTGACCCGAATGGTGAACCGTCAACGGGTTCCCGATGGCCGCCCTCGTCGAAGTATGCCGCCATGTAATCAGGCTCCAGACACCACGACCTCCACTCCCTCGCGATGCCCCGCGGGAGGTTCTCGCCCCAACCGATTTTTTTTGAGGGGGCGTAGCCGTAGAACCTGGATGTGAGCGGGATATACGCCTTCCAGAGTAATAGCGTCAACCATTTATAGTACGCCGGCATCCCACGCCAGTATCCCGTTGAAACGGCGACGAACACGGCGGCCCGGACTCGTCCGACGTTTTCGGCAAGCCCAAGTTGCTGGCCGCCCGTTGAGTGCCCTACAACGGCCAGCGAGAGGGTGGGATATTTTTCGCAGAGCCACCCGATGGCTCCGGGCATGTCGCGCTGGCCCCAGTCGCGGTACCGAGCCTCATATCCTTGGAGCGAGTCCGGGACTGAGTCTCCTATACCTCGGTAATCATAGGTCAAGACCGCAAACCCGCGCTTAGTCGCATGCCTGGCGAACCGGGAGTAGAACCGCCGGGGGATTCCGGTGCCCGAGTTGACGAGGAGAGTTGTATGCGGCTCCTGGTTCACCGGTTCGAAGAAGGTGCCGGTGAGGGAGCGCCCGTCAAGCGACCGGATGGAAATGGTTGATTCAGCGGCTTTCGTGGTATTCATAAAATTGCCCTTTAACGCTCAAATTTGCGGCTTCTTTGGGGTACAGCGGAAAACCAGTCCGACAACTTTCGCAAACTATGTTGAAATTATTATTTATGCTAAAATTCTCTTCTTTTTAAGTAAAAATCCAATAAATATGAATGCTACTGCGATAAATCCATTGGTGTATAGGTCTAATCTTAAACCCACTTGCAAGCCTTCTTTTATTCCTACAACAAGCATTAAAACCCAAGATACTACGGGAACCATTAGGAGATAGCCAATACCTTGAGAGGAACCATAGATTAGAAAAGCAGTGGCGTAACAAATAAATGCTATTGCCATGGACACCATGAAAACACCAATCAAAGCCATAACTCCGCCAGGAAGGTGTTCCGAAATCTCACCTACAAATATCGCAATGCTAAATATCCAAATAGCAGTTATGCTTAAGGCAACACATGCTGTAAATGCGAATCCGGCACCGCTACGAGCCAACCTTGTGGTTAATTCTACTGATTGCTCACCACCTTATTGCTGTCCTTTGAAGCGACTCTTAGCAGGCTGATCTACTCTTTCTACACACCAAGATATTTGAGAAGTTCGTAAACCAAAAAAGCGGGCCATACCAAAGACTTTAAAAACCCGATTAGGCCGCCCCAAAAACTGGTGGCATGGCTTAGATAATACACCAACGCTCCTATCCACCCTAGTCCGTAGATCCCACCCGAAACACCTTGGTTCGCTCTGTTATTTTTCTTCTTGTCTTTCATAGTATGTATGTGCTCCAATCTATTTTGGTTGTGAGCAAGTTAACTAACAGCCCCGCGCCTAACCAGCTGACGGGCCAAAATAAATATTTTAGAAAATGTACTATTGAGACTCGATACATAAAAAGCAACGACCAGGCTGCGAGTCCTGTCCGGTTAAGCACTAATTATGTGGTAATTTGAGCATTATTTTATCACTCATTTTCTGCAACAGTTGGTTCAGCCCATGTCCACGCATACCACACAATGAATAATAGCGCTGAAATTTCTACAGCTGAAAAGAAAATGTAGAAATTTGCAGGTGTTGCAACAAAAAGTGCTGCAAACGCACCCACAGCTTGTAATCCAGCAAAGATGATGTTTGCCCATCGATTAATAGTGTACTTTAATACCCTTGAAAGGACGGCCATGACCATTGCTATTTCTAAATAAACCGCTGAAAGCATAAAAAAATTGGGGGTTGATAATTGTTTTACCAATTCCGCCTCTTCTGGTGTTGAAGGACCATGACCGCTCAACAAAATCAAAATATCTGCATAAGCGTAATTCAATACGATAACTATCCAGATGATTGGGATGACCACGCTTCTGTCTAAGCCCTGTTTAAGTATTTGCATATTACCTGCTTGTTTTTTTATAAAGGAGTTTAAATCTCAATAAACTTACACAGGTTCACTCTTTTATTCATTCACTTAAGTTAAAAAATGTAGGTATAGCAATATTAAATCCATGTTAAATTTACGGTGGGTTAATGCGTGAGGAGAATAGAGCCAAATGTAATATTAGATGCCTTTTTAAGGAGAGAAATTTTATATCTCAATGGTATTTAAAATCCCTCAGATAAATATCTATTCAGGTTTTAATTTTATCATCCACGATTATCACCACATTTCCCTTTTTATGTCCTTTATCGACGTACCTATGCGCCTCTGACATCTTTTCTAAGGCATATGTTCTGTCGATAACGGGTTTTAGTTGTTCTTCTTCAATAAGTTCTTTGACGAAATTCAAATCTTCTTTGGTGAAGACGGCCAACGCAGCCACCGCTTTTTTACTTCCGGCCATTGTAGTCCACAGCACTTGAAACCACTGTGGCACCCCGGCCGAAGCCATAAGAAATCGTCCTTTGGGCGTAAGGGCAGCCTTACTATCAGAAAATGTGATCTTGTCAACCGTATCAAAAATGATGTCATACTTTACATCCTGAAGGGTGAAATTCTTCTTTGTATAATCAATTACGGTATCAGCGCCCAGGGCTTTTACCCACTCAACGTTTGAAGTACTGCATACACCGGTAACGTGTGCACCAAAATATTTGCCAAACTGAACCGCATACGTGCCCAGACAACCCGAAGCACCGTTCACAAGAATTCGTTGACCGCTTTGGATGTTCCCAAGGTCTCTGAGATAGATTAATGAGGATAATGCCCCAAAAGGAATGGCAGCAGCTTCTACATAGCTTACATTGGAAGGTTTCAATGTTACCGCTTTGTCTTCAGCAATTGTGAGGTATTCTGCATACGATCCCGACCCGCTCGAGCCAAAGACCTTGTCTCCTTTTTTGAATTTTGTAATCCTGTTGCCAACCGATTCGATTTTTCCGGCGAAATCGATACCCATTATCCGATTTCTTGGTTTTCTCCAACCCATCGCTAATCGGAATATTAAACCAAGTCCGGCAGGCACATCCAGGCCTCGCATCCTTGTTTCTCCTGTAGTTACGGCCGTAGCGTATATTTTCACCAGTATTTCATCATCCTGTGGAACCGGTTTTTCTACTTCTTTGGGTTGAAGTACATCCGGGGAACCGTATTCAGTACAAACAATTGCTTTCATTGAGGATATTTATATATATAATTTGCGGTCAGGTGTAAATTAATTCAGGTCGTATATCCAACTTATTAAACAAGTCTGATTTCTAATCTCAGGGGTTCTCAAACTATTTATATAGATTTTTTCCAGGTCAAGGCGTACCAAGCGATAAACAGCAAAGTGATTACTTCTACGGCCATAAAGAAAATTGAGAAAATTGGAGGAGCCACTACGAAAAAAGAAGCTAAAGTACCCAAAGTATGTAATGCAGCTATAATGATATTGGCCCAGCGATTTATCCCATACTTTAGCACTCGTGAAAG